>Ga0247843_1007147_pt1 | contig 13994 bp, 15 predicted proteins | sample LaCruzMarch2017__FD_192420 | JGI IMG/M metagenome (GOLD analysis project Ga0247843, IMG submission 192420) | Freshwater microbial communities from meromictic Lake La Cruz, Castile-La Mancha, Spain - LaCruzMarch2017_8m | ecosystem: Environmental > Aquatic > Freshwater > Lake | place: Spain...
GGTAATACTCGTACCTCATATGCTGGAGGTTATTCCACAGGACCAACTTATGCTGATAAACATAATAATAATCCATTTAAAATAGATACCCCACATAACGAACAAGAAGACATTTCTTGGCTAATAAGATAAAATATGGCAGATACAAGCTTATTTACACGATTAAAAAGATTATTTTCAACAGATGTTATTATCCGAAATGAAGGAGATAACCAATTAAAAGTATTCGATGTAAACAAAATTCAAATCTCAGGTGAATATGAAACAAATGCACTTGTAGATAGATTTAATCGTATCTACACAAATGCTAATACCTCAATTTATGGTTACCAAAGTAGTTTCAACTATCAAACTTTACGCCCTACATTATATTCAGAATATGATTCAATGGATACAGATGCTATTATAGCATCAGCATTAGATATTATAGCTGATGAAAGTACATTACGTAATGACATGGGAGAAGTACTTCAAATCCGTAGTTCAGATGAAGATGTACAAAAAATTCTATATAATTTATTTTATGATGTATTAAATGTAGAATTTAATTTATGGCCTTGGATTCGTAATATGTTGAAATATGGTGATTTCTTTTTAAAATTAGAAATTGCTGAAAAATTTGGTGTATATAATGTAATTCCATATAATGCATTCCATATCGAGAGACAAGATGGATATGATAAAGATCATCCAAGTTCAATCCGTTTTAGATTTGATCCTGAAGGAATTTCATCCCCTTCAGATTATGGATATTACAATGTACCTAATTCAGGTAATCAAGCAGGCTCTATATTTTTTGATAATTACGAAATGGCTCATTTTCGTTTATTAACAGATACTAACTTTTTACCTTATGGTAGATCGTATTTAGAACCGGCTCGTAAGTTGTTTAAACAATACACAATGATGGAAGACGCAATGTTGATCCATCGTATTGTTCGTGCACCTGAAAAACGCATATTCTATATCAATGTTGGTAACATTGCTCCTGCTGAAGTAGAAAACTTCATGCAGAAGACAATTTCCAAAATGAAACGTACTCCATATATTGATCAAAACACAGGCGATTATAATTTAAAATATAATATGCAAAACCTGCTTGAAGATTTTTATATCCCTATTAGAGGTAATGATCAAGCAACTAAAATTGATAATTTAGCAGGTTTACAATGGCAAGGTATTGAAGACGTTACTTATTTAAGAGATAAATTATTCGCAGCTCTTAAAGTTCCAAAAGCCTTTATGGGTTATGAAAAAGATTTAACAGGTAAAGCAACATTAGCTGCTGAAGATATTCGATTTGCTCGTACAATTGAACGTATACAACGTATTATAGTATCTGAGTTAACTAAAATAGCATTAGTTCATTTATACGCTCAAGGATACCGTGACGAGAGTATGACAAATTTTGAATTATCATTAACTACACCTTCAATTATATATGATCAAGAAAGAGTAGCATTAATGAAAGAAAAAGTTGATTTAGCTGCTCAAATGATGGAAAATAAGTTATTACCAACTGATTACATCTATGAAAATATATTCCATTTAAGTGAAGATCAATATGAAGAATATAGAGATTTAATTGTTGAAGATGCTAAACGTAGATTTAGATTAGCTCAAATTGAAAACGAAGGTAATGATCCTCTTGAAACTGGTCAATCTTATGGTACTCCACATGATTTAGCTTCTTTATATGGTAAAGGTAGATATGAATCAACTAACATACCTGTAGGGTATGATGAGAAGAAAGATTATGGTCGTCCATCTGAAAAAGTAAGTAATAGAAATACTCAAGATAATGCTTTTGGAAAAGACAGAATCGGAGCTGATGGATATAAAAATGATGGAGATGAATCAGATTCAACAAAACCTAAATATCAAGGTGGTTCACCTTTAGCATTAGAAACTAAAGGAAAAAGAAATCGCAATACTAAGATGTTTAATGATATAAAAAATCAAAATAAACAGATTATTTTTGAAGCCGATATTAAAGGAAATTCATTGTTAGATGAGTCACAAATACGAGAGTAAAAAATCTTCATATATTTATAAATAAACAAACATTACAAGAATGCAAATTAAACATTCAAAGTATAAAAATACAGGCATCCTGTTCGAATTATTAGTTCGACAAATCACTACTGATACTTTAGATGATAAGGATTCACCTGCTAAAGATATACTTAAAAAATATTTTGTTAAATCGGAATTAGGTCGTGAGTATAAGTTATATGAAACCTTATTAAAAAAAACATCATTAACAGAAAGTAAAGCAAATGTTGTAGTTGATACGTTGATTGAATCTTCTAAAATTTTAAATAGAGGAATAATTAAACGCCAAAAATATAAATTAATTAGTGAGATACAACATCATTATGATTTAAATGAATTTTTTAATCATAAATTACCTAATTATAAAATATTTGCTGCGTTTTATACTTTATTAGAAACTACTCATTCACAACAAATAACAGATCCCGAACAGATTATTAATAACAAAGTAACAATTTTAGAACATTTAGCAGCTGCTAAAATTACTGAAAATAAAGTTCGTGATGAAGTAATGGATGAATTTGAAAAAGCTGATAAAGATGTACGTTTATTAGCTTATAGAATGGTATTAGAAAATTTTAATACTAAATATGATGATCTTCACCCAAAACAAAAAATTATATTAAAAGAATATATTACTTCAATAGATAATACTCCTCGTTTAAAAGAATTTTATATAAATAAAATAAATGAACTTAAAGAAGAATTAACTATCTTAAATAAAAAAACCAAAAACCAAATAACCAAAATTAAAATCAACGAAATTACTAACCTTATCACTCTCCCAGCTAAAAATGCTAAAATAAATGATAATGATTTAGTTGATTTGTTACAGTATTATGATTTACTTAATGAATTAGAAACTGTAAATGGATAAGTTAAGAGAAATAATAAAACAAAAACTTAAAGAAATTAGTGCTACTGGTATGGGTGGTGCTATTGCTGTTTCTGGTGATGGTATAGGAATGGCTACTAAAAAAGCATTTAAAAAAATTAAAGAAAGACCAGGAACTGATTTAGGTCTTGGACCTGATGCTGGGCCTGAAGGTGTAAAAGATAATGCTTATGTTAAACAATTTAAATACCGATTAGTTCCTAAAAAAATTAAAGGATCTGGTTTAGAAGTTAAACAACTTTGGGAAGAAGATACTGAAAAAACAGATGCTGAGGCGTTCCAGGAAGAAAGAATCAATGAATTTGATCAAATTCAAAACGAGTTAAATACTCTTATATCAAACGCTAAAAACCAAACTATTGAATTTTATAGAGCTAACCCGGGTAAATATACTATATATAAACCTACATCAATGGCTTTAGAATATATAAAAAAAGCACAAAAATTACTAAGTAAATAAAAATGAAAAAGACTTTACAAGATCAATATTTGCTAATTAAAGAAGGTAAAGGCCATAAAGGTGTCTTCCTTACAGAAGCAAAACGTCAATTCCCTAATATTGTACGTAACGCAGCTACATTTGATGAAGCATTAGCATCCCTCAAAACTAAAAATATTATTTCAGAAAACATTATTTCTGTAATGCCTGCAATCATGGATCGTCCTAAAAAAGAGGATTATGAAATTGCTTTTGAAAACTTTTTAGCTGAAGCTAAGAAAAAGAAAGAAAATGAGGATGAAAAAGTAAAAGCTGAAGAGAAAAAAACAGCTAAAAAAGTTGAAGAAGATCTATCTCATAACTTTGATAACTCAGATGAAAAAAATCCTGATAATATGATCTTTGATCAAATTATGACGGGTTATTATGCTGAAATGAAAGATCCTAAAAATTGTGATAAAACCATGCAAGAATTAAAAGACATGGTATTTAAAAACTTATCAAAAGATCAAATTTATTATACAAAAGATGGTCAATTTGGAGTTAAAGGTTTAGGTTACACAACTGAAGCACCTGGCTTAGGTACTCCAAAAGAGGCTAAAGGAAAATATAAAGCATCTGGATATGGTGATTTAAATGAATCAATCCAACATATTAATGAAGAAGAATCTAAATTACGTAAAGTAATTCGTGAAATCATTTCTGAAGAATTAGATGAAATGATTAAAATCAACCCTATAAATGGTGATTTAAATGAATCAATCCAACATATTAATGAAGAAGAATCTAAATTACGTAAAGTAATTCGTGAAATCATTTCTGAAGAATTAGATGAAATGATTAAAATCAACCCTATAAAAGGTGGTGGTGGTAGACGATTCATCCCTACAGATCTAAACTTATCTAATGATATTATTAAAAGATTTGATTTATCAAACCCAGGCCCTAATGCCCCAGCTTATGATGAATCAATAAAAATTCCTCATATTATAGTAGGTACTCCAAAAGAAGGAAGTACTCCAGTTTTATTTATTTCTAATTTTTTAGATATTGCTTTAAAAGGTATAACTAGAGGTAGAACTACAAGAGAAACTGAAATAGCTAAAAATACTCTTCAAACAATGCAAGGAGATATAACAGATAAAGATTGGTCTGGGGTTAGAGCACTAATTAAAAAATATTCTCAAGATAAATCTCTAGATTACCCAATAAAAGGGAAATTAGTAAAATATCATGAAATTAAATTTCCATCTGATCCTAAAATGTTAGGTGATGAGTTTGAAACTGGTTTTTCTTTAAGTAAAACAGATAATGGACTTAAAATTACTTTACCTAAAAAGAAAGATAAATCTAAAGAAGACACTATGGAATCTTTACGCGAAAGTGTAGAAAAGGATCTTATAGCTATTAATAAAGAAGCAGAACACGAAATTTTACAATTTAAATTAGATAAAATTGACGAATTAACTGATAAACGTAAAATGCAACTTGGAAAACTTGATGAGGATGAGGATATGAAAGCCTTAACTGATAAAAATAAAGTTAAAGAACTTGAAAAAGATGTTAAAAAGTTAGAAGCAGCTCGTAAAAAAGTTGAAAAAATGATGTTGAAATTTAAAGGTAAAAAAAAGGAAATAATTGATGAAGTTGAAGATGATATTGATGTAGATCCTGAATACCTTGATCGAAGTGTAGAAGATTTAGATCTAGGTAAAACTGTTGATTCAATTGATACTGATAACAGTAACTTAGCTTTATCACAACAACAAGACATAAAAGATTATTTAAATTCAATTGCCCCTAGTGATCAAAAATCTAGACAAACTTATGGATAAACAACTTTTAATAGAAACCAGACATTTTATATCTAAACCAGTAAAGTTAATTGAAAGATTAAACACAAATGGAAACATTTTTGTTGAAGGAATCTTAGCTACCGTGGAAGTTAAAAATGGAAATGGTAGATATTACAAACGTGAATTGTGGGAACGTGAAATTGATAATTTTCAAAATAAAATCAAACAGCACTCTACTGAAACTGTAGGTGAACTAGACCACCCAGATTCTCAAGTGATTAATTTACGTAACGCGTCTCATGCTATACGTGAATTATATTGGAAAGGCGATGAAATATGGGGTAAAGTAGAAATTTTTTCAGATACTGGAGACTTAGGTACCTCATCAGGACGTATAGCAGGAGCATTAGTTAAAAATGGTTTAATTATTGGTATTTCTTCTCGTGGTATGGGCTCATTAAAAGAAACAAGTGGAGTAATGGAAGTACAAGACGACTTTGAATTATTAACTTGGGATTTAGTTTCCAACCCATCTAACCCAGATTCATGGATGATAAATGGCGCGTTAAATGAATCTCGATCTACTTATCTTGATCAATACGCTCGTACAAATTCAATTATTACTGAAATTTTATGTGCTAAAGGCACATGCCCAATATTTTAAATATACCTACCAGGTTTTTCTTTTATGTTTTTGCGACTTTAACAAAAACTTAATATACATATAACGCGAATATACTGCCCCCTCATATCTTATGCAGTATCGATATTAAAAAATTTTATTACGTTTCTTAATAAACGTACTTTCCCAACAAAATAATTTAGGAAAAATGGCAACAAACAGAGATTTGCTTAAAGAAGCAATCGCAGATGCTAAAGCTGTTAAAGAAACTGCTATCGCAAATGCAAAAGCTGCTTTAGAAGAAGCCTTCGCACCTCAATTGAAAGAAATGTTTACAGCAAAACTTCGAGAAATGGAAGATGAGTATAAAAAAGAAGACACATATGAAAGTAATGATTCTTATTTAGATGAAGCTGATAACAATGATGAAATTGATTTAGAAGAGCTTTTAAGAGAGTTAGAATTAGAAAAAGGTGATATAGATTCACGTTTAAACGAAGCTGAAGATGATGACAAAGAGGACATGCCTATGCCCGATGAAGATTCTGATGAAGGTGATGAAAAAGGTGATCCACTAGACCTTGAAGATCTTACTGATGAAGATCTAAAAGACATGATTGAAGATGTAATCAAAGACATGATCAAAGCAGGTGAAATTGAAGCTGGACATGAAGGAATGGGCAGTGAAGAAGGAGCTAAAGAAAATGATGATGAGGATGAAGATGATTTCAATCTAGCAGAATTACTTCGTGAAATCGAAGAAATGGAATCTTTAGACGAAAGAAAAAAGTACGGTGGAAACAAAGGTGACGAAAAGCGTGATGACATGAAAAAAGAAAAAGAAGGTCATGGCAAAGGTCCCAAGAAAAAAGACACCGCTGAAGATGAAAAAGAAATCGATTACAAGAAAAAACTTAAAGAGGAACTTGAAGAAGCTTATTCAGCAATTGAATCTTTAAAATCGGAATTGAATGAAATTAATTTGTTAAATGCTAAATTGCTTTATACAAATAAAATCTTCAAATCTAAAAACTTAAATGAAAGTCAAAAACTGAAAGTGTTAAATTCATTTGACAAAGCAATTACAGTAGGTGAAGTAAAATTAGTGTTCGAAACTTTAAACGAGGGTATTAAAGTTAAAAAAGACACAATTAAAGAAAACCTAGGTAGTGCTTCTAAAATGACAATGGCACCGAACGTTAAAAAACCAATCGTAGAGTCAAACGATGCATTCTTACGTATGCAAAAATTGGCAGGAATAATTTAATTTTAATTTAAAAACAAAAAACAAAATGTCAACAAGTATTAATTCTTTATTAGAAAGCTCGGCTTCTGGATGGAAAAACATGCAAAGCGATGCTGCCCGTATGGCCTCTAAATGGGGTAAAACGGGATTATTACAAGGGTTAAATAGCGAAATTGAGAAAAACAATATGGCTTTAATCCTTGAAAACCAAGCTAAACAGTTAGTAACTGAACAGTCCTCCAATAATCTTGGTGGTGCTAATTTCGTTACAGGACAAGGTGAGCAATGGGCTGGTGTAGCTCTTCCATTGGTACGTAAAGTATTCGGTTCTTTATCATCTAAAGAATTCGTTTCTGTACAACCAATGAATCTACCTTCTGGTCTTGTATTCTTCTTGGATTTCCAGTATGGAGATTCTAACGGTAAAGTTGCTCCTAACGGTCCTTTTGGTCCTGGTGGAAATCCTTACGGTGCTACTTCATCTATGTATGGTGATACAAACCCTGGAACTGCAGCTGATGCATCTAAAGGTCTATATGGAGCAGGTAGATTTGCTTACTCCATTAACCAATTCTCAGCTTCTTGTTCTACAACTATATCTGCAGTTAATTGGTCAGATGTTGAATTTAACTCTGATTTATCTTCATCTTTAGCTAATTATTCTAAAGTTACTTATACTGTAGGTGCTGGTACTCAAGCTTTACGCCCTGATTTTAAAGGTGTTCGTGCATTCGTTCCAGCTTCAGGTTCAGGTACTCTTTCATTAGGTGCTGTTTATGATCGTTTATTACCTCAGTATACTACTACTAATGGTACAAATACAGTTGTATTCATTATATCTGGTTCAGGTGCTATGGTTAATCTACCTTCAGGTTCAATTAACACATTATTCTACAATACTCAACCAGCTGATAATTACAGAGGTGATTTTGAAGATAATAGTGGTGCAGGTTATCCTAATGCTGATTCAACTTCTTCTGATCAATTAGCAATCCCACAGATTAACATTAACATGAAATCTGAGGCTATTGTTGCTAAAACTAGAAAATTGAAAGCACAATGGACACCAGAATTTGCTCAAGATTTAAATGCATACCAATCTCTAGATGCTGAAGCAGAATTAACTTCAATCATGAGTGAGTATATCGCATTAGAAATTGATCTTGAAGTATTAGACATGCTAATCCAAGATGCATCTGCATGGGATGAATGGTGGTCAGTTAAAAATAACCGTGCTTTAGATTTAGCTTCAGCTGGTGCTCCAACTGCATATACTGATCTAGGATTTTTTAATACACAAGGCCAATGGTTCCAAACTTTAGGAACTAAAATGCAAAAAGTATCTAATAAAATTCATCAAAAAACATTACGTGGTGGTGCAAACTTCATCGTATGTTCTCCATCTGTTGCTACAATCCTTGAGTCTATCCCAGGATTTGCTTCAACTTCTGATGGTGATGTAACAAAAGCTAGCTATGCATTTGGTATCCAAAAATCAGGTAACTTAAACAATCGTTATACAGTTTATAAGAATCCTTATATGACTGAAAACGTAATGTTGATGGGTTATAGAGGATCTCAATTCCTTGAAACTGGTGCTGTATTTGCTCCTTACATTCCATTAATCATGACACCTCTTGTGTACGATCCAGACACTTTTACTCCACGTAAAGGTTTATTGACTCGTTACGCTAAGAAAATGATTCGTCCTGAATTCTTTGGTCGTATCTATATCAATGATTTAGGTTTGTTGTAACAGTTAATAATCAATAGATTAGAAAGCCTGGCGAAAGTCAGGCTTTTTTTATCTTTTTTAATATTTATCAATAAACATAGTTATATGACAGATTTTAATAGAACTACTGAAGCTCAAGATGTTTTTAGAGCAAAACGTAAACCAAAAGGTCCAATTAAATTTAATATCTCATTAAATGAAGAACAAAAAATAGCTAAAGCTCAAATTTTAGATAATACTATAACCATTTTACGAGGTAAAGCAGGATCTGGTAAATCATTATTAGCAGCTAATGTCGCTCTTGATCTTTTATTTAGTAAAGAAATTGAAAAAATAATTATAACTAGACCAACTGTGGTAGCTGGCCAAGATATTGGATTTTTACCCGGAGATGTTAATGAGAAATTAGCCCCATTTACAGCTCCAGTATATGAAAATATGCATCGATTATACAGTAAAGAAAAAATCGAAAAATGTATAGCTGAAGGTGAAATTGAAATAGTGCCTGTGTCATTTATGCGAGGTAGAAATTTTACTAATTGTTTAGTTGTAGTAGATGAAGCACAAAACTTAACAGACAATCAAACTGAATTACTATTAACTCGTATATGTGATGGTAGTAAAATGATATTCTGTGGTGATGCAGCCCAAATAGATTTAAAAGACCGTAAAACTTCAGGATTTGATGTTATATGTAAACATATGAAAGAAGTGCCTGGATTTAATGTAATCACATTAGAAAAAAATCATAGACATCCAATAGTGGATGATATTTTAGAAGTATATAAATCTTTCAGAGGATAGTCATATTTATAAATAAAATATAAATGGCTAATCTATATGTAACCATTACTGAGGAAATTACTCTACCTAATAATAATGTTGAAAAAACCTACAATTTTAAATCAATTGAAGGTGTAAATCAAATTGTTCGTAGGGTAGATACTATAGCCACTAAATTTAGTGGATCTGGAATTGAAATTTTACGTTTTTGTGATAGTGAAGAAGAACAAACTGGAGGAGCTTTTGTAAAATCCGCTGTGAAATATATGAGAATTACAAATATATCTAAAATAAACTCAGCTGTAATTTATCTTCTTGATGTAAATAATGAAAGTACTTTATTTAACCTATCTCCAGGTAAATCTCTTATGTTTAATGATGCTGACTTTAACGCTTCTTCAACTCAAGATTATATGGATGAAAGTTTTGTAGATGAAATGTATTATAGTAATTTTGTTTATATTGATTCTATTAAAGCTAAAGCCATCTCAGGAAGCACTCAATTAGAATATTTTGTAGCGTCTTCATAGTCAAAGACAAAATTTCTAAATTAGATTTTTTCTTTCATATTTATAATAAACTATTAATATGAATATCCCTATTTGGCCAGGTTCAAGTTCATTCCAACCAGGAGATACACCGTTTGGATTTTATGATTATGATTATCAATTTCAAATTGATGCTGATAAATTTTCTACGTTTGCATCACGCCGATTAGGATATCCTTTAGTTGAAATTGAACTACAAAATCTAAATTTTTATACTGCTTTTGAAGAAGCAATCACTACTTATGGTAACGAATTATATGCTTATCAAGTAGCTGAAAATTTATTATCCTTTCAAGGTGCTCTCCAAACCATAGGCCCAGCTAATGATAGAGTTATTCAAGAAAACATGGCTTCTATTGTTCGTTTATCTCATCAATATGGAGAAGAAGCAGGTGTTGGGGGAACAGTAAGTTATAGATCTGGATCCCTTACTTTACAACCTGGAGTTCAAAATTATGATATGAATGCTTGGGCACAAGCAAATGGTATCCAAGGAAGAATCGAGATCAAACGAATCTATTATGAAACCCCTCCTGCGATTATGAGATATTTTGATCCATATGCTGGAACTGGTACTGGAATGATGGGGATGCTAGATAGTTTTGGATGGGGATCATATTCTCCAGCTATTAACTTTATGTTAATGCCTATGAATTATGATTTACAAAAAATCCAAGCAATTGAACTTAATGATCAAATTAGAAAGTCACAATATACGTTTGAATTAGTTAATAATCAATTAAAAATATTTCCAATTCCTATAGGAGCATATCGTATATTATGGTTTCAATATATTTTAGATTCTGATCGTAATAATCCATATATAGAAAGTAATGGGCAGAGTATGATAACTAATGCATCTAATGTTCCATATGAAAATCCAACCTATACTAAAATTAATTCAATTGGACGTCAATGGATTTTTGAATATGGATTAGCTGTTGTAAAAGAAATCTTAGGATATGTTAGAGGAAAATACTCAACCATCCCAATCCCAGGATCAGAAGTAACCTTAAATCAAGGAGATTTAATAGCCTCAGCTACAACTGATAAACAAGCTTTAATTGAACGATTAAGAGCTTATTTTGAAACAACTTCACGTAAAACTTTATTAGCAAATAAAGCAGAAGAAGCACAAAGTCAAATGAGTATATTAACTGATGTTCCAATGACAATTTTTATAGGATAATATGGCTCTTTTTGGTACACAACGTGATGTTTCCCTATTTAGACACCTTAATCGTGAGTTGTTATGGGATATTATTACCCAACAATGTGTGTATTATCAGCTCAAAACCGCCGAGACTAAAGTGAATATTTATGGTGAGGCATCAGGTGCTAGATATTATGAGGCCCCCGTTTTACTCAACACATTAATCGAAAGAGGTGATAATTTATCACCAATAGATGATTTTGGTGTAAATTATGATCGCCCTATGACGTTTAGATTCTTACGTGATGATTTACGCGGTAAAAACCCTGTTAATTCTGGTGGTGGTCCTGATATAGGTAATTATGAAAATACTCCTTATGGTGCAGATATATATCCTGATGTGGGAGATATAATTATGTGGGAAAATTCATATTGGGAAATTAATAATACAAATGATAATCAATTATTTGTTGGAAAAGACCCAGCTTACCCATACGATCCAAATCCATTAAACCCAGGTCTAGAAAATTATGGTACAGATCTTTCAATAATTTGTTTTACTCATTATGTACCCGCAGATAAAGTACAAATAACTAGAGAAAGAATATAATATGCCATCAACTAGAAAACCAAACCCAAAATCTCAATTAGAGATCCAAAATAGTCAGATAGAACCTTATGTTTTTCCTGAATCGGGAGAGTCTTATGGTAATCCTAATATTCCTTCTGAGTTTAATCAATTTACTTCTACAAATCAAAGTGGTGTTGATTTCAACCGCTCTGAACAGATGTCATTTAAAGATGATACTACTAAACCGTTTACTGTAGGATTACAAGATATAGATGAATCTATAATGTATTATTTTCAAAATGTTATTCGTCCAACTGTCTATCAAAATGGGAATCGATTAGCAGTACCTGTAATATATGGTTCACCTGAAAGATGGAAATCTGTTCAAAAAGATGGATATTATAAAGATGCAAATGGTGCTATAATGGCTCCATTAATTATGTTTAAAAGAGATACAATTGAAAAAAATCGTTCTCTCACAAATAAATTAGATGCTAATACACCTCATTTATATACATCTTGGAAAAAAGTTTATAACCCAAAAAATTCATACTCTAATTTTAGTGTATTAACTAATAGAAAACCAGTTGAACAATTTATAGTAAACGTAGTACCAGATTATGTTAATTTAACATATAATTGCACTATACAAACATACTATGTTGAACAACTTAATAAAATTATTGAAGCCATAAATTATGCTTCAGACTCATATTGGGGTGACCCAGAACGTTTTAAGTTTAAAACATCTATTGATTCATATTCTACTGTAATAGAAATGACAGATACTACAAGTAGAATAATTAAAGGTACATTTACTATAAAATTATTTGGGTATATAATACCCAATACAATACAAAAAGAGTTAACAGCTATTAAAAAATATAATAGTAAAGCTCAAGTTATTATAGGTGTAGAAACAGTTAGTAATTTAAATAATTTATAATGGCAGCTAAAACAAAAACTAGAGAAACACTCTCTTTTGCAAGAAAATCGAAAAAAAAAAGAACAAGAATTCATGCTAAATCTAAACAAAGCAAACTTAAAACTAGTAAAAACTACATAAAAGCATATGTAGCTCAAGGAAAATAATAATATGGCTGAGTTTGAACAGATTCCTAAATATAATTATACTTGGCAATATTCTAAATTTGCTGATGTATCATTCTCTGGGAGTCTTATTTCTCAATTCATTAATGATAAAGGATATTTAACTTTAGCAGATAAAGGAACCCCAACTGGATTAAATACCCAAATACAATTTAACAACTCAGGTGCTTTTGGAGGAGTTCCTGTTTTAACATATGATAGAGAAACATTACGAGTTACTGGTTCTTTTTCTGGGTCCTTAATTGGAATAGCATCAACTGCTTCATACGTTGTAATGGCTCAAACATCTTCATATATAGACGGAGGAACATTTTAATGATAACAAGAATACCTTTTCAATGGAATAATGCTAACTTTCAATGGAATGATAATCCATATACTTGGGATGATTGTGCATTAATTATTGAAATTTTACAGCAAGGTGGAGGTAGTTCTGTTGATTATTTAAACCAAAAACCTGAAAAGAAAAAACAATTTATTAAATTGCTTTGTAAAGTACAAGGAAAAGAATACAAAGAAACTAAAGAAGTACATAAAGCCAAAATATTTATTAAAGACATTGAACTAGTAGCTAAAGAAGTACTAGGAGTAGAGATTAAAATTAACAAATAATGTATACACTATACACAGATAAACAAGAATTATTCGAATGTTCTATCTCACTAGAAGGTGCTTCTGTTAAAAACAGCCAAGCCCGTTTAATAGTAGAATCAGATAATTTAAATCTTTTATTTAAAGGAACTATTGATTCTAATGGTAAATGTTCCGTTCCTATTAAGAAATTAAAAAACTTATTAGAAGAATCAACAAAAGGCAAAATAAGGCTTGAAGTTATAGCAGATGATACGTATTTTACACCATGGGAATCAGATTTCGAAGTTGAAACTGCAAGAAAAGTAACCGTGGAAGTAAAAACCCAAACAGATAAAAATACAATAGCTGAAGTTAAAACTGGTGTTGTTGTAAAAGATATTAAAGTTGGAGATCATATCCAAAACTTATCAAAAATGCTTGTAAAAGAAAACATTAATGTACATAATA
>Ga0247843_1007148_pt1 | contig 13992 bp, 21 predicted proteins | sample LaCruzMarch2017__FD_192420 | JGI IMG/M metagenome (GOLD analysis project Ga0247843, IMG submission 192420) | Freshwater microbial communities from meromictic Lake La Cruz, Castile-La Mancha, Spain - LaCruzMarch2017_8m | ecosystem: Environmental > Aquatic > Freshwater > Lake | place: Spain...
GGCACCCCACGTCTCAGTCTCAAGCTGCCACTGGTTGGTGTCGTCGTCCCAAGTCGTGGTTGTTGTCGTGTAGTCTGCGACCACCCGCGCTGCGCCGAGATTGATCATGTCCTTGGTGACGATAACCTTGGACTTCCACTCCTGAATCACAGGCGGCTGCGCAAGATTGTCCCACTCGTAGATGTCGCCGTTGGTGCCGCTGACGTAGTACACGATGCCGTCGATGGAGTCGTAGAACGAAGCCGAGAAGCTGTAGTCCGCATTGACGAAGAACCCACCAACCTTAGCATCCTGCTCGAAGATGAAGGCACCCGTCGAGTGCGAGGCGAAGTAGTTGTCGCCGTAGTATTCAGCCACCACCGTCTTGGGGTTGATGCTGGACTGCCACGTGTCGTTGTTGTACAGCAGCTTGGTGATGATGCCCGCGCCACTGCTGGGCGAATACACCGCCAGCCCGTCGTGCGTGGAGTACACGATGCCGTAGCCCATCGTCACTATGCTGTTCTTGTTCAGGCATGGGAAGTTGGCGTCGATCCGCGCCGTGGACATGCCGTTGGCTGGGTCGGAACCCGAGACGATGTACGGGTACGAGTCTGTCGTCACCAGCGAGGAGCCGCTGATCGCTGCGATACCGACGACGTTGTGTTCGAGGTTGACAGCATACGCAGCAGGCCATGCGTGCGGGCGACCCGGCTCAGAGAAGTACAACGTGTTGCCGACGAAGCCACACAGGATGTTGTTCTGAATGGCGGTCAGCCCCTGCAAGTCTTCAGGCGGCGCGTCGTAGTTGTCCGTGGCGAGGATATCGAACAAGTCCCGCGAGTCGAAGTCATCGAGGAAGGTGTACACACCGCCATCGCCCCAGTACCGCGCAGCCGTGGTGGGAGGGTTCTCAGAGACATCATGGAACAGGGTGCCTGCGACTACAAGGGTGTTGCCAACATCCGCCGCCACCTGCGCGTACTCGAACGTGTAGTCGTCGATCACATCCGTGACGATGCCACCCGTGATGTCAAAAGATGCCACGGTGCAGCCGCTGATCCTGAAACGATCACCAACCGACAGGTTGTGGGGGAAGATCAACGCGACACGCGAGACGTTGGCTGTGCGCTGCACCGAAGCCAGCCCAGTGGGGAACCACAGGGTCTGGAGCAAGTAGAACTCTGTGCCTGAAGCAGCCGCCAGCGTGCGGTAGAGCTTTACACCACGTACAAAGTTGTTGCCGGAAGGCTTGACCGTGGGAATGTTGGACACCGTGACAGAGATGCCCTCCTTGATGAACAGATCATCAGACGGCTTGGCCGCGATGGACTCCTCGTCCCAAGGCGTGATCCATGTAAAAGTGTATGACCGCGCTTGCGTCAGCCCACCGAGATTGACCTTGCCAGCACTGCTCGTGGTCGTAGTGATCTGGGGGCCGGGGCTAAAGTAAGTGAAGGTCGTTGTGTTGATGACTGTGCATTCGACGTTGGTCGCATTTAAGTTGCGGATATCCCACTTCACAGTGCCGCTGGTTGTGTTGGGCACCGTTGTGATGATGTCAAACGTGTTGGCCGCGACATTGGTGACAGTGTACGTACCGTCGGTGGCAGTACCAGATGTGAAATCTAGCGTCACTTGTGCGCCGTTTGACAATCCGTGGGCGGTAAGCGTGACCTGAATGGCCGTGGTGCCCGAGTTTGTCCACGTGATGTTGCCCGCCCGAGCGGCTGCTGCCGGGGCTGTGACGGAGAAGATGTCCTTATCGACCACGTTAACCGAATACGCACCGTTGATGGTAGCGTCGGCGCTGAACTGAAGGTTCGCCACCATACCAGTCTGGAGGCCGTGGTCAGTGACCGTGACAGCCAGCGATAGCGTGCCGGAGTTTTGAACATAGGTGCCGGTACGAGTCGATCCTGTCTGCGTGTATGTGCCGTTAATGTAGCTAAACCCGGAGATGGACACAGAGTTGCCAGTGCGCAAACCATGCACTGCGGAGGTCACGATAGTGACAATGTTGGCCGCATCACGAGCATACGAGGCGGTCGTCTTCTCGGTGAAGGTTCCAGCGGTCGTTGTCAGTTGCAAGGCATCATCGGGCGGTGCCAATCCGAGGTCGTAGTAGCCCACAGGATAGGGGGCCGCGCCAGTTGTTGCTAGTTCGTAGTTGCTGACCTTGGGCTTGCCGTCACCCGAGTAATAGAACCGCTGCTCGTCCTTGTCGGTCTTAGAGGCAACGGCGATGTCCACATCGGTGAGCCACGAGAGCCACTTCTTCTCATCGGTATCAGGATCGCGCAATGCGAACAGCGTCTTAATTGCGCCCGTGCGCCCTGCGCTAGCGACTACAACAGGCTGCGGGTAAGGAATCAGATCGCCGGAGTACAGTTTGCAGTTGTTTGCAATCTGGCCCGCCGTGTTGGGAAGCAACTCCGGCGAGATTTTCGGTGCAGTACCGAGGAAGCCTACGATCTTAACGCCTGCCATATTTACACCAGTTCAAAATGGGGGCCGTCGATAAACGGTCGCTGCCCAAGTTTACGCCGTGTGTCGATGTAATGGTTCATGGCCTGCTCCATCGTACCGTTCCAATGGCGAATATCTGGGACGTTCCACGCCGCGCCCCAGCGCAATCCTACATTGACCTCCAGCGCAGCCAGCCGCATGGCGTCTGCGATGTCGTCATAGAGGTTCAACTCCCATGAGATGCGCCCGCCAAGAAACGCCACGAGGTCAACAGCCTCGCCCTTGACATGCGTACCGCCTTCGGCGATCTGGCTGGCACCCTTGAGGAACAACTCCCGCTGCCGCGCTGCTGTGCGCAGACCCTCGGTGACAGCGAAGTCCACCTTGGTGATCTGAATCGCACGTTCGACAACTGCCACGAGGTCAGGATCGACCCCCATCAGGTTGTCACGGCTACGGCGGGAGAGCTTGAAGGTCATTTCTTGAGCACCTGCGCGATGGTGGGGAGCACCTTCTCAGCCGAGCGCCCAATAACGTAGCCGCCGATGCCGAGTTCGACAATCGACCACAGTTTCAGGTACTCAGCCTCGGAGAGATTGGGCGCGGCCCAGCCAAACCAACGGGCAACGATGAGGCCCCCGAAGGTCAGCATGAGCAGCGGTCGCCAGTTCGCAGCCAGCCAGTGTTCACTGGCGGCTTCCGTCTTGACGATCTCAGCCCGACCCGTCAGTTCCGCGAGTTCGCCCTTCTGCGCCATCTCCATGAGGGCGAGCTTGGCTTGATCTCGCTTCTCTGGGTCAGGCCACAGCCGGTCGATCAGTTGGCCCCCAAGGTTGAGGGCTGCGGTCAACGGATCAGCGGCCATCTCACTTGGCCTTCGCCTTCAGGGCGCACTGGCCTGCGGCCTTGCACTTGGCAGGGCTGGGGCATTTGGCGCAAGGCTTGAACACCATGCCGCCTTTTTTGTATGCCATCGGCTTCATGGGCTTTTTGTCTTTCATCATCATTCCGGGCATGATTTACTCCTTGTCCTCTTTGGACTCCAGCTTCTTAAAAATGAGGCCCAGCGTGCTGTCCATCTTGCTGAACCCCTCCTTCATATCTGCACGGACTTCCTTCACCACATCCTTGACATCGGTCATGGCGGTTTTGAAGTCATCCTTGCGGACATAAACTTCGGGCAGGTCACGTTCGATCTGCTTCATGTCGGCCTTGAGTTCCTTGATGGCGTCCCAGACGACCTTCATAACCCATCCAATCGTCGCCCCGAAACCAGCGAATAACCAGTTGATGATCGTCTGATCCATACACCTTAACCCTCCAGCGATGCCTGTGCAGCAGCTTGCGCGGCTTGGTAAGCAGCAACAACTTCGGGCGTGTGTGTCGCAGCACAGATGGCCTGAACACGTGCGTCCTCTTGGCTGTAGTCATCGCCGGGGGCGACAACGTGGCGGTGGAAGTTGCCACTGATCTGCTTGCCGTCTTCCATGATGGCGGTTTTGGTGCGTACTTGAACGCTTCCGTTTTCCAAGACCTCAATGCGGTCAACAATTTCAACTTTTTCGAGAGCCATTTTGATCTCCAATCAAAACCAAGAATCCAGTGTTCCGCACTGGCACGGGGTTAGAACGTAATGTCTGCCGACCATCCGCCAATACTTCGCCATTTCACAGCAGGAGCATCATAGTAAAACTGACCTGTGATGAACTTTCCACCCGCTGGCGCAGTAAACGATGGCTGTTGATAGATTGCGTTAAGTGTCAAAGACAGCGCACCGCCAAAACCATTGATCAAAATAATGGTGATGATTTGTCCGTTGGTTGGAAACAGTGGTGCAGCAAGATTTCGCGCAGATCCTGTATCGATAACAAGCCGGAAAATACTACCCTTAGTTGTGTCTGGAGCATAGTCGTTCACCATGCTGGACTCCGACACCATCTCCTGAACAGGCTGTCGCATCCATTTGTTTTCTGTCATTACGACAGTATTTCCACCCGAATAATTAAAACGGGTATTTCCAGCTTCAACCCAAGACGACCATTCTGTGTCTTCAACGGAAATGGTTGTTGCACCAGCGTCGATGTAGTACATCGTTAGGCCAGTGCGACCAGCGTTTGTTCTTGGTCGGTTGTTGATCATCGACACATTGACAGCAGTGGCCGCAATATCAATGTTTCTTGTCACTGGATACCCAGCATTCACAACCCAAGCGTTGCCATCAACTGTGGTGTTTACGGCTTCGACAATGTAAAGCTGACTGCCGCCGTTGGAGTCAAATTCATTGTTCTGGACAAAACATTCTTTGCTAAACCCTGCGTCGCTTGTAAGGTACACCCCGTAAAGCGCGTTGTAGGCAATCGCACAGTTTTGGATGTTGCTGTTTTGAACAGAGAAAAAATCAATTCCTGTACCATTGTCAATGACACGGCACTGCTGGATGTTGATTGCGCCATGCACACCACCTATTGCGCCCAAAACACGAATGCCGTTGTTTGTGCATCCTTCAACATGACATTGAGTGATGTCTACGTGGATGCAGGGGTCTTCGTCACCAACCTCACTGAACAGGTAAATTCCGATGTCTGTTTGATCTTTGACAAATAGATAGCTGAGTGTTGCGCCACGAATGCCAGTCAACTGGACGCCAATGCAATCGGCATCATTTGTTGAGTTGCTGATCGTGAATTGCTCAAGAATTACGTTTTCCTGATAGTCAGTAAACACGCCAGCAGTTGCGCCATTTGTGGCCGTGATTAGAGCGCCTCCAGTGCGGTTATCCAGCACTGTGGTGTTCATGTCGTAGCCGATCAACTTTAAGCCTTGCGCCACACCCAAACCAGTGGTGTTGTAAACAAGACCAACATCAAACTTGTATGTCCCCTGTGGGATCAAAACAGGCTTGCCTGCGGCTGCGTCAATCGCAGCTTGAAATGCTGCCGATGAAAATGCAGCGCCTGTGGGGTCTGCGCCAAAATCAAGCACGTTCACGGGTGCCCCGTGAATCATGCTGTAAGTGACTTTTGTGAGTGCCATGCCCTATCCTTAAACGATATACGAGGCAGCAAAATAAATTGTCAGCCCGCTGTAATTGGCGTTCGTTCGCCGTGTTCCTGATGGAGATCCATAAAAGAAAATGCTGGAAGTGATTACTGGAAGCAGAGACATTTCCCCAGCAGTTGCATAAGAGGAAAGTTGCGTCCCGACAGAATTTGCACCAATGGTAAAAGGCATTCCACCGATTGAAAGATTTGATGGGTCTGCGTTGCTTGGCACAGTCCACTGACCAGATACCGTGACAAAACGACCAATCCTTGTGTAAAAGCCAGACGCGCTTGAGAGTGTCAAACCCGCGCCACTCGTATCAACAGGCGTCCAGGTTCCTTCCTCATAATCGTCCAACAACTCACTTGTCATTCCAGACGCGGATGGGTCGGCAGAAAAGTCGATGCCTTTGCCTGCGGTGCCGAAAACGAGGTTGCCAATACCCAATGTAAGGTCGCCACCGCCAGCAAAGTTATACGGCCCGCCAAAACCAATTACCGTGCCGTAACCATCTTCGTCAATTGCAACTTTGTTTTCACTGTTGCGGCGCAACATACCAACTGCTGTACCAGCAACCAATTTGCCTGCCAGTGAATAGGCGTTGTCAAGCGTAGCATTCGCGGCAACTACTGACAACGCGCCGGTTGAGACTGCACGGCCTGCGGTCAGGTCAGCGACACTCACCTTCTTGGTGCTACTGCTCTGGACAATAGGCAATACTTCCGTGCCAGCTAGGGGAGTTGTTACACCTGTGAGTGCGGAGATTTTTTTATCTGCCATGATTTATTCCTTTAAGGCTGTCCACCTAAGACGCTGTAGAACTGAAACCCAGACAGAGAACCGCCTGCGTAGCTCGGAGGGATTGCAACGATGCCAATAGGGCACAGATTGATCGGGATGTTGCGAGGAACACGCGCCAATGTTTGAGCGCCTGTGACTTTGACACCTTGAACAATGACCGGGTTTTGAGAAACGTCAAGGCACAAAGCAACCTTCATATACTGAGTTGCGCTGGTTGAGACACCAGTTAGATTCCAAAGGTTGTCGGTGGCGTTCAACACTTGCAGCCGTCCGTTGACCTCATACCCAATGTTGGCTGTTGTTTTTGCGTAGCCTGCTGTGGTCGCATCGGTCACACCAGCACTCGCAAAAGTGGCACAGTTTTGCAGGTCTTTGTAGATGACGTTGCTACCGATAACCGTTCCGACGCCGGTATCATCAATATAGCTCGCCGCCGCAATGTTCATGTCAAACAGATTGTTTGTCACGTATGTATCAAGACAATTTGGCTCGACGATCACGCACCGGACAACATCGCTAGGAACATCGCTATCACGAATTTTGTTGTTCCTGATGTAAATAAACTCGGCGTTTGCTGCGCTCGGCGCTATGTAAATACCATATGCCTGCGAAAAGGCCGTGATATTTATAATCTCATTATTCTCGATAGTGCATGTACGAGGGCCACTAAACAAAATGCCCGGTGACACGTTACTCATCACATTGTTTGAAATCACTGTATTGGCAACGCCAGCAGAAATTCCGTTGGCTGTGCAACCTATTAACTGGTTGCCATGAATCAACACGTTGGGTGTGTCTGATCCTGTGTAAGCCCCAACACCAACACCTCGGAAGCAATCTTGTGTTTTGTTCCCTATGATTTGACTGTTGACCGAACCTTCTTCGATCAGGTAGATGCCGTACTGCGCTTGGTTGGAGACATTGTTCCCGGTGATGAGGTTGCCACGAGCAAACACACCGATGCCGATCTGACCGGATGATACTGTGTTGTTCGAGATGATGATGTTTGCGCCGTTGAGGTGCGTCTGGATTAACGGCCTTGTACTACTACCGCCGTAAAACGAGTTTCCGTCCACCACGCAGTTCCAAACTGGCAAAAGGCCACCAGTCGAGAATCCGCATGATACGTTGGAGGCAAAGCAGTCCGTGACGTGGCTGAACTGCGTCAGTAGATCAAGGCCGAATGCGTACCCGACACCATTGATGATGCCGGAGCAATTCTCGACTCTACAGTTAGCAAAGGAGCCGGAGTCACAGTACGAGTACGCAAAAGCCTGATCCTCAAAATCAACAAGATGCACGTTCTGGCAGACTGGATGTTTGGCGTAGTCGATACGGATTCCGTAGTTGCCAGTTGCAGCGCCAGCGCCAATCATTTTCAAGTCTGCGACGATTGGGTTTTCAATAGCATTGATTTTGCGAACCGTCACAGTCCCAGAAGTGTACGTGTCTTTGAGTCCAGCGTTGAGCGTGATCGTGCCAACGCCAACGCTTTGTACAAAACCCAACTCGCCTTTGAGGTAAGTGGAATCCATTGTAGAAAACGGTTGCGTTGACGTGATTCGAATCATGTCGCCGTAAGCAAACCCTGTGCTAGACGCAACAGATATTGTTCGGGCATTAAGCGCAGGGAACGCAGTCATCGTCGTCGTGGTCGCAGACAACGACCCTTCCATCGCCAACGCAGATGTACCCCCTCCCAAACTGGAACAATCAAGCACACTCTTTGCGCCATCGCCAAAAATTTTAATCGCCCCGGCTACAACCAACGGGGTCGAAATGACGTATGTCCCAGCCGGAACATAGATAGGAGCACCCGTTGCAAGCGCGTTAGTAATCGCTAACTGAAATACCGCAGTATCGTTTGCAACACCGTTACCAATAGCACCGCGCTCCTTGACATTGATAGCCGCCTGTTCGCGCCGCGCAGTGTCGATAACAGACTGCGCAGTCACGCGCAACTCAATGCGGGAACCCGCAGCGAACGAGTTGGCCGTGGAGCCTTCTTGTGCCCGCACCACGGTCATGGAGTCGCCAGACCGCACTGTAACCTTGATCACCTCGAATGTGCCGCCCGTGCTCTCCAGCGTGGCGTAGAAGTAGTCAGATGCGCCGAGCGCAGGGAAGCTGGCCCCGTTGCCCGTCGTCAAGACGATGCCCGTGTCCGAGGCGCTGATCGCGGTTGCCAGCGTGCCAGAGGCGTTGTTCTTCAGTTGAATTCCCATGTTCACTCCAGCAGGATGTACGAGCCGTCTTCTTGCAGCAGATCATCGCCGTCTTCAAGCAGCAAGTTGTTGAGGAGCGCAGAGGTCTGCCTCCGAATGCGCCGCATGATCAGGACGATGTTCAGTGCCATATCAGCCTCGCAGCACCACGGTTACGTCGATGGCGTTGGCCGAGCCACCGGTCACAACTGGACGGATGTACATCGCAGCAGTCGTGAACTCAAAGAGCGCGTTGGCGGTCGCGCTAATCGTGGTTCCCGCCAAGTCCTTCATGTCGAAGTAAGTCGTGCCGTCGTTGGACACTTGCAGCCCGACGGTCGCGCCGCCGAAGGTGCCGCCAAACTGCACAGCACCAGCCACAGCAGCCTGTGCGGCGACAGGGAACGCCGTGAGGGTGTCACCCGTCACGATGTCGGCCCACGTCACACGGGGCGTCTTGCCCGACTGGGTGGCGACAAAATCAAAGGTAGGGGTTACGGTAGCCATGTTGTGTCCTTTCAGAGAAGCAGATAGTCATTCGTCTCGTCGATGATGGCCGCAATAGTTGCGGCAGTGATCCGGTGCTCAAAGCGGCTGTTGGCTGGAAATGGGATCGCCATCGTGCTCTCCTGCGCCCGAACCATCGTCATCACGTCATCGGTGCGGGCCGTGACCTTCACGATCTCAAAGTTGTTGTTGACATCACTGAGCGTGGCGAAGAAATAATCGCCCGAGCCAAGGATGGGGAACAAGGCCCCCTTCCCGGTTGTCACGGTCAGCGATGTCTGCGTGCTACTCACCGAAAGCGGGACAAGGGCGGTAGCGTTGTTGGTCAGTTTGATTCCCATGTCAGGCTCCAAAGGGTTGCATTCGCACGCGCATGGTGCCGCGCACGTTGCCGAGGTTGGCCCGAGCACGTCGCTCTGAGGTCTGGTACACGTACTGCTTGGCGTGGTACGCAGCAAGCTCACGATCCGACCACGCTTGGTTCGGCAACACCAGAAGATGTTGCAGCGCCCCGTGCATGATAACTTCTTCCAGTTCATCCATGATGAACTCGTCCATCGCCGTCGCGTTCTTCTTGGGCTTGAGCGCCAAGAACATGCGGCATCGGTAGGGCTTGTCGTTGTTGGGCAGCGGCAGGATGATGTACTTGTCCGGCGTCACTTGTGTGATGGACTGGGGAGTGCTGGCGTCGGCAATGATGGCGTCAGGCACCGTGAAAGCAGCCTGATCATTGAACAGCACCTCGTTGTACTCTGGGGCGTTGAACGTGCTGGTCGAGGGTGTCTCACTCCATGCTACTGCCGGAGCCTGCCCGCTATAGAGGTCAGCCCACTGGGGGTACAACTCGATGGCTTTTTCCATCGTCAGGCGCTCAAGGGGGCGGTCGTTGACCACCGCCTCGAACATCACATGCACGTCGGTGTTGACCGGCTTGTTGTAGGCGTACTCACTGACACCGGGCAACAAGTTGAACAGCGGCACTTGATAGCGCCAGTACAGCGTGCGTTCGCACGTGCGGATCGCCGTGTCGCGGATGTACTGCACGATGGTGGCGTTGGGGCACCCCGGCACAGAAGCCTGCACACGGGGCACGAGGGAAGCGAAGGTACGGTCGGCCATCAGATCACCTGTCTCGGGTCTTGCCCGCCTGCTTCGGTATCAGTGATCGTGCGCGATTGCAACGACACACCCAACCCTTGGACAAACGAGTCTTGGAACAGCTTGGCACGACCTGAGTTGACATGCTCGTTGTCGATGGACTCAGCCAAAAACACCACACCGTCTACAGTCGTAGGGAAGTAGGCGTCCGTGGGGAACGTGATCTCTTGGTCGATGGTGTACTTAGGCGGCGTCTGGGCGTACTCTCCAACAAGCACAACCCCCGCAGCAGGGCGGGGGGACACGAAGAACCTGTTGGGGTTGCGCACATGGCGCATGAAGTTCACAGGCTGGCCGGGAGTCTCGCGCACCCAACCGGGGGCTGTGCGATTCAGTGTCTCGCGATCAGCTTCCGTGACGGCATCGCCGTCTTTGACTTGAAAGATTTCAATCAACCGTGTTGAGTCAGCGGGGCAGCTTTGCAGAACAGTGTTGGCCGTAGTCGGGAAGTCCGCGATCACCGCGAACAGATCAGGGCGAAGCATCACCATGCGCTTGAGCGTCTGATTGACGAACCCCAGCAGCACCGTGTCGCTGTAGCGAAACGGCGTCTTGGTGTCTTGGATCAGACGACGCACTTCAGTGATGACTTCGTTGGGTGTCATGCAGGCAATCCTCGTGAGGCTTCTTCAGCCAGTTCAGGAGAAGTATACGCCGGAGCTTCCGGAATGTCAGCAGTTGACAGGTCAAGCGCACCCTTCTTCTTGCGTCCAGTTACCTTCACGGCCTCGGCAACACGCTGCGCAGCAGCCGGAGGGATGAATCGTTCAGGGTACGCGATCTCCTCTGGCACGACTTCGCACTCGGGATTCTTCGCCAGAATTGGGTTGAAGTCATAAATGAAGCCGTCGGCCTTGACTCGGATGTACATCTTGCTCATTGGTTATTTCCCCAGTTTCTTGAGTGTTTGGGCCAGACGCGCTCGTTGGCCCATTTTCCCCGGCTTCTTTGCTGCCGCAGCCAGTTTCGCGGCGGGGATTGTTTCCCCTTTTTTCACACCCATCGCCTCACGCAAGGCTCCGGGTTTCTTGATCGCGCCCTTGATCCAGTTCTTTTCTGCCATCATCGGTACCCCGCAGTTTTCTTCGCAATAGATTTCGGTTGGGCTACGAACTGCTTCCCCGCAGCTTTACCCATGCGTTTTGCACGTGTTGTTGCAGCGTACTCAGCAGGGCTAAGGTTTTTAATTGCAGCTTCAGGAAGGTATCGTTCACCCGTGTCAGAAGATTTTTTACCACTTTTGGTTCTCCATTTTTGATCGCCCCAGTCTTTGAGGCTTTTCTGTGGGGCTTTCATGTCAGTCCCTGTATCCGCCACCAGCGGCCTTGTACTTCTTGGCAACAAGCTGTGCTTTGCGTGCGCTCCACTGGCCTGCGCCAGTCCCCTGCACCGCAGCAGACTTCACCTGAGACACAATCCGCTTGCGCAGTTCAGGCTTCGTGTAGTTGCCAGCGGCGTTCACAGTGGACTTGGCCTTGGGTTTGGTAGCCATGTCAGTCTCCTATCGCGCTCATCTCGCGCACATATTGGGCCGCAAATTCAAGAAGTTCAGGATCATCCCTAAAGTGCCCTAACCCACGATTGCAATGACTGCACAACATACCACGCACTTTGCCGGTTTTGTGATCATGGTCAACGACAAGTGGCTCGTTGCTTCCGCAAATCACGCACTCTGTCACTGTCGCCTTAATGTCCGCCAAAAGCTCATCTGAAATTACACCACGGAATTTCCCCCGGCAGTTGGCATTTCTATATGCTGCACGACATGTGCGGCACCAGCTATCCAAACCGTTTCGTTTCTTGTTGTGCGGCGGAAAGAACTCCGCTGTCGCGGGTTTCTCTGCTTTGCAACGAGTACAAGTCAGCAGTTCCATGCTTTGAGCGACAACGCTTTTCGCGTTGGCTTTCCTTTTTCGTCCTTCATTGGCCCCGGCATCCCAGACATCCGGGCACAGAAACTGGCCCTGCGGCCAGCGTCCTCTTTGGTCTTGGGGTTCGGCGCTGGCGGCTTCAGTCCGGGTTTACCCGGATTGGCCTTGTTGTAGGACGCACGCCCCTTGGCGTTCAAGCCGCCAGATTCAGCTTTACCCTCTTTTCGTTGCCACGCTGGTGTTTTAGGCATCGCACATCTCCACAACGGCCCGACACATGTTTGCAAAATCGCTGGCCGTCAAATCGCTTTTTGCAATATTTACACATCGACAAACCAACTGTACGTTCCCCGGAACGTACCCTTGCTTGGAGTCAATACGGTCGATACTTGCGTTGGTTTGCACCACTCCTCGTCCAAGCTCCATTGTCATCGGCCATCCGGTTATAGCGCACCGCCCTTCCTGTACCGCCCAAAGCGTTTCAAGCGCATCTAGGGACACGCACGCCCCACCGCGCTTCACAGCCTTAGCCCGTAGATACGCTAGATATGCCCTAACACTTTGCGTGCGCTTGTACGCTGTGCGTTGCAGGGCGGCTACGCCCCACGTGCGCTGGTGGTATTTCGATTGCTTCTTGGAAATACACGCTTTGCACCATGAGTTGTACTTGGGCGAACCATCGACTTTGTGCCCCGTCGTGTAGAACGCCGTCAATGACCGCGCTTCCCCGCACTTTGTACAGAGCTTGCTCGTGTGCGCTGCATCGCACCATGCTGGTGTCTTTGCCATTACGCAATCCTCTGTGTAACAACGATTGCTGGTGGAGTCGCAGGGATCGCGGGGGTCACGCCGGGGCTGGCAGCAACCGCAGCGCGGTAGTGCAGCGTCACAGCGACATTCTCAGGATACCAGTAAATCTCAATGTACTGCCCTGCGGTGACAGTCTCAAAAATTTCGTATGCGAGGAGGTATGTACCTCCATCCCCGATCTTAGGTACTGATACGCGCCCGTTGGAGTTGGCAATGTTGGTTCCGTTCTTGGAAAACCAAACATCAACGAACCTGTCAGCAGCACTGGAATTGTTGAACTGCAAGCTGGCGTTGATGCGGTACGTACCTGCGACAGCAAACGTGATGCGCGTGTTGCTTGCAACTGTGATACCAGCGCCAGCCACCGCAGCCGTGGCAATTTCAACCGCAGTTGCAGCAGTCGTACTACCAGTCTGGTCTGCTGTATCTGCGTCGTAGAAGGAGGCGTAGGCAAGATTCGTGATCGTGTTGAACGGTACCTTGCCGCTGAGAACATCGATATTGGTGACGTTCACCTCACCCGTACCCTTGGGCGTGATGTTCAGGTCGATGTTGGTGTCGGTGCCGTCTGCGGCCAACGTGTTGCCATTCAGGTTTACACCTGCTGCCGCTGCGCTGGTTGCCAGCGTCGTGGACTCGACCAGCGTCATGCCGGAGAACGAGCCGCTGAACACCACACCCGACACAGTGCCGCCCGTGATGGCGACAGCACCCGAGTTCTGGGTTGCCATCGTGCCGAGACCCAGCGCCGTGCGTGCGTTGCTTGCGCTGCCGAATGCGATGGCAGAACCCAGTGTGAGGTTGCCTGTGGTGGCCTGCACCGTGTTGCCAGTCAACTGCACGTTGCCGACCGAGGCCGACGTGGTGCCAACTTTCATGGCTGTGGCAACGCCCGTGCCGCTGTAGACCGTCTTCTCGGTCGCGGTCGGGCCGTCGTCAACATGCAGCAGTTGGTCGTAGGTGCTGGCGATGGTAGCGCCGGTGAGGTTGGTTGGCATGTCAGGCCCTCTGGATCATTACTTCGATGGTCGAAGTCACCGGCGGAGCTTGCGAGAACGTCAGAGTCGTGCCGCTCACGCCGTAGGTATTCTTTTGCTGGTAGACCCCATTGACAAACACCTGCGTGTTGTTCTCATTGCCGGGATCGTAGG
>Ga0247843_1007150_pt1 | contig 13989 bp, 12 predicted proteins | sample LaCruzMarch2017__FD_192420 | JGI IMG/M metagenome (GOLD analysis project Ga0247843, IMG submission 192420) | Freshwater microbial communities from meromictic Lake La Cruz, Castile-La Mancha, Spain - LaCruzMarch2017_8m | ecosystem: Environmental > Aquatic > Freshwater > Lake | place: Spain...
TTTCTAATTTACCTAAGCTCATTTTAATGATATGATCTTATCTAACAGATGGCAATGCCTCCCCTATCTTACGACAGACTTACTGCTCACTCTTCTCCTCGAGCCGACTACCTATAAAATTGTCAATCGCTTTCTTGTCTTATGCTTGTCTCTGATGATCTAGGATTTGGATGACTTGTATGCTTCTAATCCGACAGATCAAGCTCTGAAGAACATTCCGTATCTAGAGCATACCACAACGATTAGTACAGACCGATGATTAAGTAGGTCTCGTACAACTACACATGGCAGCCAACCTCTAAGACTTTAAGCCATGCATGTACCCAGTTTGTTGCCTGCTCACACAGTCATGTCCAAGCCTAACAATGTCAGCACTCCGTATGATTCCCCATTGGAGGTATTCATTAGAGACTCATATTTCCTGTTGTGATAGTACTTTGTTGTGTTATGTCAAGGAGTGATTTGCCGAATGTACTGTCAAGTATAAATGTACTCACAAGGACAGTGAGTACCACTAGAGAAGATGATTCAAATAAACATGTCCATCCAGAAGAAATAAAAAGAAAGATAAAATTGAAATGTTGAACATGGCGTTAATAATATATGTTTGATATTTTCTTACCACCAAGTATGTCCATTACAACCTGTATTGTTGTACTACTGTGTGCTGGATCAATACCGACATATTGTAATATCAATGGCAGTATTGCACCCAAACATACACTCGTAAAAACGATGACAATTAATGCTAATGTAATAGCCAATGTTTCTGGTAGGGGTGTATGAAAGACCGACGCACGTATATATCCGGCAATTGCCATTATAAGCGATAGGGCCATTGCCATACGTAATTCACGTAGTAGAAATCGATTCCTAGTTTCGACAATTTCGATTGCTGCCGATGTTGTTGAAGTAGTAGATGTTGTTGTTGTTGTTAATGTCCCCAATGCCAAACCGCGTATAACACGAACAGAGGCTTGATTACCGGCATTCCCCCCCGCCCCCACCAACATGGTTAAAAAGTATATAATAACCGGATGCTTCTGCAATAATTCTTCATTGTTGGATAATATAAATCCAGAACATGACTGTAATGCCAATAATCCCACCAGCCATGTAGCACGTGAATGCAGTGCGGCAATGAAGGATATATTTGGCTCAATTGGACATATCCATGAATTAGTCTGTTCGTCGAATATACATTGATCGTCGTCGTCGTCGTCGTCGTCGTCGTCGTCGTTGTTGTTCGTACCTGCTACTACTTTTGAACGCAGTTTTAGTTGAAAGAACGAACTTTCTTCTTCAAAATTTTCAATAACTATTCTTGGAGGTCGTTCCTTCGTTGCAGTATAAATGCTACGTTGTCTCTTACCGAGTTTATCATTCTGTTGTTGCAATAGCATAACCTTTTTCCGTAGTGCTTCATTTTCTTGTTTGAGTATTGTGGTAATAGCTTCATCATTGTCGTCGTCGTCTGTTAAATGTTTCTTACTCCTAGCGCTAAAGAGCTCACCGTCTTCCTCTTCCGACAGCAACGATGATGATGCAGCAGCGAAGAGACGCAAAGTGTCGCTAAAGTCGTCGTCGCCGTCGTCGTCGTTGTAATCCACGTGCCGTCGTTGTTGACGCCATCGCTTCTGATTCGTACGCAGAGGTGATGATGATGATGATGATAGTGATAAAGGCCACGACGAAGAAGAAGAAGAAGGTATTATCGCAGACCACGACAACGATGCAGACGATCTACGATCACTGTTCAGAGAAAAAGAAGGCAACGTCATCGGCTTCATCGGCGGCGATCGACGCAAGGAGAAGGAGGGGGGTGCTATTGAAGTGATGAATGCTGCTGAATCCATGTCCTCCTGTTGCTGTCGGGTGGGGCCTAGGTTGATATGAGGTTCCTTTGATTTTTTAGGCGGGATAATTTTTGGTTATGCATTTATGTAGAAATGCACACTCCGTACAACATTTCAACATCATACATTTCAACATCATACACATCATCCATCTTTACATATATATATTACTTCTTCGTTCCCATCTTTTTCATCTTTGACATATAATCACAATATTCATCAATTAGGACAGGCCATGCACTCTCTCCTTCATCGTAATTACTCAATGTCTCCTCATCGGGATATTCGTAGCTAAAATCTAAGTAACTGCGCCATTGATCGAGCGTAATCTTCGAATGTGTTTCAGCCGTCGTGGTCTCTAGGTAGGCACAGAAGGAATCTAAACGTTCATGCGTAATACGTCCACTCCCGGTAAGACAAAGTCGAAGTAAGGCGATGGCCAAATCTTTATCCAATGTCTTGTGTGTGCCCGCACGATTGAATTGGAAGCAGAACTTTTTTGTGTGTGTGTTTTTGTTGTTGGTGATTTGTTACGCGGCAGCAGCAGCAGCAGGAGAGGAAAAAAGGTAATATATATGGTTCATGGAGGCACAGGTAATAAATAGTCATGTTAGTGACACACACACACACGCGAGATGTACAAAAATATAAAAAAAGAGAGGTCGTTGGGTATGATTTTTTTTTCGTACCTTGTAAAAATCGCCAAATTCCTCACGGTCCATAAATCCGGTATCCAATTGGGGTACGAATTTCTTGAATTTATCGATGCCATCCAACGACAATGCGTGACAACCCGCCATCCACTCCTCCTTTTGTATTTCGGCGGGTTTTTTATTCGCCCCGAGTTTGTAAAGTAGCACTAGCACGCGCACGTCCTCGATCGGGTCCAAATTTAATTGTTCGCATAGTTTACATATCCCTATATTCATATTATTACCGATATGTGTAGTGTAGTGTGTGGTAAAAAAAAGGCAGTAAAACAAAGGATTTGTCGGGTGTTGTAATGTTTAAAATTGTTAATATACAAGTAATCACACAAAAATGTTGTGCTCACACATTCACAACAAGAAAATATAAAACCTCACCTTCCATACTGGCCGTGGTGGGATTGTCCTCGTCGCATATCCCTTCCCATAACTCCTCGGCCTTGCTTTCGGTACTCGTCGTGGTAGTCGACGTTGTCATTTTATCGGAGGACGTTCCCGGACGTGATCCCTTATTCTTGTTACTACCACGACGACTGCTACCATTGCCTGGTGAAGAGGAGGAGGAGGAGGTCCACATGGTTGTACTAGTTTCGGCCTTGCGTTTCTTTCCGCCGGTAGGCATGGGGGTGGAGGAATAACAAGGGGATGGAGATCAAGGAGGTTTGAAAGTTCCCGCAAAAACAATCCCCCTCGATCTCCGTCAAATCTCCCTCGTGGCATGGTGGTGAGCCAGGCCGAAGTTGATCCGCCCCAGACCGACATTCGTCGGCTCTTTTCGGCATTTGGCATCACCTTCCTCGTTGTGCATCGTGTACTAAGCACCTTCTTCGTCCCATCGTCTTCGTCGTCGTCGTCGTCTATTCATCGTCGATTGGCACTATTTAACGATGATGATGATCCGTCGTCGTCGTCGTCTTCGGACGGACGACAATTGAAGAAACGACGTACTCCTCGTCGACGTGCATTGAAATACTATTTGACTCACTTCGGCGTATCCCAACTATATCAAGGCAGCGATGAGGAACGTGCCGCCATGGACGACGTCAATACCCGGATGGAACGCTACATGCAACGTTGGATTACCAAATTTGATCACGACGAGAGCGTGAAAGTACGGTGTATTAATACACATGATAAGTGCGTCTTCTGGGCAAGTGCAGATGAATGTACGATGAATCCGGAATTTATGGATGCCGAGTGTGCATTGGCTTGTAACACTTGTTACAAGTTGTTACTTGAGAAGGAATTACCTCCGCCGCCGGAGGAGGTGCAACAGTCCAATGACGAATTGTAAATGGTACCCTAGCGTGAAAAGGATTTCAACTCTTGGAGGTGGGCGTAGATTGATTAGCGCAGAGATAAGAATATCCGTCCAGGGAGAGATACATTGATGTCAGACCGCACTCTCAGTTGTAAATACCGCCTTCTGACGTGCAGCGATGGAAGCGAAACTTGGGAACTTTCTTGACTTGCATCCTGCTATTGTGCATGGTGATAAGATAAGACGATGATTGCTACTATAAAATTAGTTGTCATATCCTCAATGGATGAAAGAATTTACTACAGTTATCATCTACTTTCTATCTCCTTTACATTTGTCGGACATACCTATATGTACCCCGATCTCAAGACACGATCACAAATCACTACAAATCATCACACTTCATTTCTTTTAAGCACCCTCATTGGTGTGCGAAATCCATCATCTCTATCACTGTGTTGATCCAATGATACAGCTTTGAACCTTGGACCCTCCCCTGAGGAGTATGTAGTCTGACAGCATACATCCTTGCTGGCAAAGAATGGCTTAGATCCAGGTGAAGGGAGAGGCAACATAGCAGTACAGGTACCGGCGTTATCATACTTAGGGTACCACTGAGTGCCGTAGATAGTAGCAGTGGGCAACCTAGTCGTGGGCAAGCTAGTAGGACGCTTTGTTGTTGGAGCTTTGGAAGGGCTAGTCGTGGGCAGTGGGCAACATAGTCGTGGGCAATGGAGTCACAGGAGCCTTGGAGGGACTATCTGTTGTAGGAGCCGCCGTTGTCGTAGGAGTCGCCGTTGACGTAGGAAACGGAGTTGATGGGGCTGAAGTAGGTACCATGGTGGACTAGCAAGGCTCAATGACTTCCCAAGCATGCTGCCACGCGCCACCATATGCTGTAGAGAAAGGCTCGAATCCTGCTTGATTGCATAGCTTATCGAGGGTGGGCATTGCAGCCGTAGACTTGCACATCAAGATCTGCGAATTTCCTGACGCATCATTCATCGACACCAGACTCCCCGCAACGTATGTTGCACCCGCAACCCACTTGCTGGGACACCCTGCCATTGTGGGTTTGGATGTCGTTGGCGTATTTGTAGGAGATTCAGTTGGACTGTCAGTTGGGGTAGCAGTTGGACTGGCTGTTGTGGGAGATAGAGTACGGCTTGCAATGGGAATAGCTGTTGGCGTATTTGTAGGAGATTCAGTTGGTCTGTCAGTGGGATTACGAGTGGGACTGTCAGTGGAACATGCTCCCTCAAACCTTATGTTGCTCATGTGGATCAACTGGCTACCTCCCAATTGAATAATTCCACAAAGGTACTGGAGAGTGAATGTTGTGATTGGGCCGGCCAAAGAGATATGAAGATTTCCACCGGGGAAATTGGCATCGTAACTCAGCGGATTGCTGTTAATAAATGGTGATACGGCTGTGCCTGTTCCAGTAACACTCGATCCAGCTGGTACTGATGAAGTGTAAGTTGGCGGAATCCAAAGCACAACAGTGTCGGAAAATCCTGCACCGGCCTGACCATCACCTTCTAAACCATTGTCAATGTCGGTGATGATGAATGACAAGTTTTAGATTGGAACAGAGAAGGTGAATGTGATATTCTGACCAGCACCTGTATATGGTTTCTGAGCAAACGGAAGAGCTTTGCCAGGAATACCACCCGTTGGACCTTGCTGAATTTTGCGATTGGCTGAAATTAATCCTGAACTACCACCAAAGAATGTTGATGGTCTCAGTGACATCGTGATGCCATCCACTGTAACATTGTTAAATGTTGTTCCAGTTGCAATGTTGGTCCAGTTGACTAAATAGGTGCATCTTGGGCTTGCAGTAGGAGTGGCTGTCGTGGGCGATTTACTCGGGCTGACAGTAGTGGGGGTAGCTGTCTTGGCGAATTAGTCGGGCGTGAAGTAGGACTTTCAGTGGGTTTGGATGTCGTGGGCGATGTACTTGGGCGTCCAGTAGTTGGAGTGGATGTTGTGGGTGACGCACTTGGGCTCGCAGTAGTCGGGGTTCCAGTGGGTTCGGCTGTTGTTCTTGGTGATCGACCCGGGCGTGCAGTAGTAGGAGTGGATGTCGTAGGCGATTTGCTTGGACTTGCAGTCGTGGGCGAATTAGTCGGGCTTGAAGTGGAACTTCCAGTGGGAGTGGATGGACTTTCAGTGGGTATGGATAACACAGGCGCTTCACTTGGAGGTGCAGTAGGAGTTTCAGTGGGTTTGCGTGTCGTTGGCGATCGACTCGGGCGTGAAGTAGTGGGTTCAGATGTTGTGGGTGACGCACTCGGGCTCGCAGTAGTCGGGGTTCCAGTTGGCTTGGACGTCGTGGGCGATCTAGTTGGACGTGCAGTGGGACTTTCCGTCGGTTTGGATGCTGTCGGAGTTTAGTGGGTTTGGATGTCGTTGGCGATCGGCTTGGGCGTGAAGTAGTAGGATTGGATGTCGTGGGTGACTTACTCGGGCTTGCAGTTATGGGCGACGAAGTGGGTGTGGATGTCGTGGGCGATTGAGTTGGGTGTGCAGTGGGGGATTGAGTGGGACTTTCAGTGGGGCATGCTCCATCAAACTTGATGTTGCTCATGTGGATCCGCTGGGTGAATCCCTTGTGAATTGACCCACAAAGGTACTTCAGAGTGAACCATGTCAGTGGGCCCGCCATAATGATCTTGAGGTTTCCACCGGGGGAATTGGTATCGTAACTCAGCGGTTGCTGTTCCCAAATGGTGATACGGCTGTGCCTGCTCCAGTAACACTCGATCCAGCTGGTACTGATGAAGTGTAAGTCGGCAGAATCGAAACCACAACAGTGTCGGAAAATCCTGCACCGGCCAAACTACCATCACCTTGTAAACCACTGTCAATTTCAGTGATGATGAATGACAAGTTTTCGACTGGAGACAAGAAGGTCCAAATAAGTACACCCGAATATATATATTTCTCTTCGTTACAACGTAATGTCACGTATGACTAGCCCCGACGCTAACTCTCCCTCTTGTACCGTGTGGGGGAGCACAAGGTACAAAAGGGTGAGCGTCCCACCGTACTTGTACCATGTGGGGGAAGCACAGGGCACAAATTGGTGAGTAGGCGTGGTTCTTCTCCGCTTCCATGTGTCATCTTGAGCAAGCGAATATTTGTTATTCCTCTGTGGATGTAATTATGTTGTTGGGTCCTGCCAACGACCCTAGTGGCAATACCCCTCGTGGCCAACTGTGAGGGGCGGCCTGGTCCGGATGTGGGAGTTTGAGCGCACCTTTCCCTACTGAAGCGTACGCCTAGCTATGATGCGACGGGGTCGACCCGCTTCTCACGCCACTTGCGGATGGTCGCGATCTGACAGGGTAGCCATCTGGGCCATGGTTACGGATGTTTACTTGATCCGTCTATTCTCATCGTACATAAAGGGAGAAATGTCCAATTCTAGTCTGGAATCCAGCAAAAGCTCATATCATTGGGAGGTTTTGGAAGACATTACACAAGCCCACCCTTAACGTGACAGTCAAACTTAGACACACTCCTGAAGTACATACCCAAGATTTACAATGTTTTGAAAAATGCAGTTCTATTACCACACTAATGCTACTGTTGCTCTTATCTACTCTAAATATTATTTGTTTGTCCTGCAATCCAAATATTGTTGCCATGTTGTTCATTAGTACTTTGTTCAGACATGACATCACTGTTGAGATTATTTTGATACAACGTTGGATGTTGTATTGTTTGCTGCTGCTGATGCTCCATATCACTGAAATTGTTAGTGTTGTGGATATTGTAAGGGATCGATCCTAATTGTGAATCATAATACCCATAATGGCAGGATGGTCCTCCAATATTCGGATGATACAGTTGCTGATGTCCAGAGTTGCTATTCTGCGTCATGTTGTAATTATTGTTCACAATCATCCCCGAGGAAATGTCATTGCCGACACCGCCACCACCGGATAATTGCGAGTACTCCTCCAATTGCCGAGCAAGAAGACTAACCCCCCCATTTCCTCCATTAATGTTGGCAACATTGTTGCTACTACCAAGCAGTATTTGCTCTTGCAAACCAAGCTTTTGAAGGAGTAAACCTCCTGGTGACATTGTTGACTGGTAATTCATATTGCTGGTGGCGCTAGGTAGTGGTGGTGCTGTTCCGCTATAGTCACGGGACAATGACGACGACAGACGTTGATGTGATGCTAATATTGCTGAATCTGAAACAGACGTTTGTCTTCGATATGCTGCCGCGAATGCATCATCTCCTGGTACCACCCCTGGACGCTGTAGTGCATATCCAAAATCGCTCTCTAAATAGGGATGATTACTGGTGGGCATACCTTGCTGGTAATATGCACCCGAAAAGGATTGTGCTCCCATGAATGTCGGAGGAGGGGGGTGTAGCAACTGTTGATATAAAGCAGTGTCATATAGATCTGATAACGATGCTTGTATATTATGATCATGTGAAGCAATAGTTGGCTCCAGAAATGTTCTGTCGCTGAAGCTCCTTCCTGTCATTGAACCATGAAGGTGTCCAAATTGTGGATACAATAGAGGTGGTGGCATTCCACCACCTCCCAAACTTGCCGACAGTGCTGTAGGATAAGTAGTATTGTACATGGCCCGACTTCCTCCATTAAACAATGTCGAGGGAGGAGACTTATTCCCAGAAATGTTCGTGAGTGCACGTTCGAACAGCAGAGCATCCGCCATACTGGCCATTTGAGATTGTGTCGGCGCCATCATGACAGTCGCTTCGGGGACAGAGATTTCTGACGTTGAAGTAGCACTATGGTGTCGACTAGAATTGGCTACTACTTGGGCTGCTTGCTTCTGTGCCGCTTTCTCTTTTGTCTTTTGTAGGACCACAAGCTTTCGTTTACTTATCGATTTATCCCACGGTGGTACCCATATTATGTCATACGGTTGTTTCACAGCTGAGCGGGAGTTGGCATTAGAATCAGCGTTCTTAGTCCCACTCGCTGTTTTTATTCGATAATTCGTGCTCCCGGTTAAGAATGGATGCATCGATGCCTGATATGCGGTCCAACGCTTCCACGGATCTATTTCAAGTACACCTTTCAAAAAATGCACAAACAGACCTAGCTGTTTGCGTTCCTTCACTGTGTTACAAACACCATGATGCATGACAATATCTTCAAGTTTGGTCTTCTTAAAATACCGATTTGTCTGCTGCTGCTCAAGCTTTGATAATCCACCTTTACTATTTTTCTCATCCTCACTTAAAACACTAATGTATTCTTGGCGTGATCTAAATTCCCAAGATGATGATTGCTCTGTCGGAACACGACTTTTGAAGAACCTGCCTGATTTACTACCCTGTTCAAGCATCCATTCCGGCATCGGCCCGATCATTTCTAATATCCGACGAAGTTGATCATGTTCATGCACTCCTGGTAATATTGGCAATCCGAGGAAAAGCTCGGCAGCTACGCATCCCAATGACCAAATGTCAATGGCAGAATCGTACGGTAGACCAATTAAGACTTCGGGACTGCGATAGAACCGTGATTGGATGTACGTATACGTGGATTGTCCCTCGAAGCACGCAGATCCAAAGTCTATCAATTTGATCCATTGCTCTTCATTTTCCGACGATTCTGACATTATGCCAAGATTACTCTTCTGGGATTGTTGTGCCATCTTCTTGGACGCGGCTGAGACTTTTGTTGCCTTCTTTTCAGTTGTTCCTCGTCGAGTACTATCGTTTCGAGATTTGTCAGTAAACAACACGTCTCCCCGTTTTTTACATTCCGATATTACACACTCAACATCACTCCGAACCATTAATATATTCTCCGGTTTCAAGTCACAATGGACAATACTTTTCTCAACCAATAATTTAATCCCTTCGGTAACCTGTCGAACAAGTGATCGAACGGCACCAATGGGTAGTCCACAGAATTGTCGTTTCTTTAGTAACTCGTACAAGTTCGGACCAAGCATTTCAAAGACTAGGCATAAATGAGAGGAGTGCATGAAGTAACACATTAAACGGATGGTAGACTTGTCGGTGTTGTTTGTAAAGACCGTCGATGATGTTGAAGAGGAAGAGGAATCATCAGTGGTAGTAGTCAAATTGGTGATTCCATCGTCTCCTGCTGAATTCTCCCCTTGGTCATCCCCATCTCCTCCGAGATTCAATTTACGAAAGACATCAATCTCCACTGCTGCCTGACGTGTATATGCTGGCTTATTCTTTACAATTTTGACAGCCACACATTTCTTAGACTTTTCATCAATACATTGAAAGACTTGTGCAAATGTACCCTGCCCTAAAAGTGATATAACTCTATATTCCACATGATCATCCTTCTCTTCTTTATCCTCCTCGTCCTTGTTGTCACATGTGTCGTTATTACTACTATTTTCGCTCTTACTTGATTCAACAGCAGCACCAACTAGCATTGTTGACGAGGGGGGAGGATGGGAATGTATATTCTTTTGTGAGATACGTAACAAATCCCCCCGTCGTACAATTAGATTCCCCTCCACATTATCTAACCCCGAGTTGGATGATGGAACTGATGGATTCGTTAATACCTCCCCAAGACAAGATTTACTATTTGACTTATCTCGATCATATTCTATAGCAACATCATTGGGGGATGAGGAGGAGGAAGCTGACAATTCATCAATCTGCTGTGAATCTGACGAAGATTTCGTTTCTATTGATGAAGATTGAGACGTACTTGCTTGATCAGCCAATACCGTACTTAGTAAGCCACGTGGAATAGCAATTCCTTGATGATTAACACCATAGACACCACCGTGTAATACTGCTAATGCTGCTGCCTCATCAACCTCTTCAGCCACAGATTTCATGCTCACAGTATTATTGCTATTCCCACCGTTCATGGCTCCACAACAACCAATCAACTGACTTGGATGTAAAGGAATACTCGGACTCATACGCTTCTTTCCATTGCTGCGTGCAGCAGTTGCTTCCCCCGCCATGGCAGCGTCCATCGCTGTTGCCAAATGATGATTGTTGGTGGTAGTAGCGTTGTTAGTAGCCAATTGTGCATTCAACTGATGTAGCAATGTAGTCGAACTAGTGGTACCACAGCCATTGAACATTGATGAAGTACCATATCCTCTTCCTCCTCCTCCTACTCTTCCTAAATCATATGCAGATGGTCCGATACTACCAATACCACCACCACTCCTCATTGCTGAATAATCCAACAACTGCTGTTGCTGATATTGTTGCTGCAACGAACCTACGGTATTATTCCCCATAATTGAATTTGTATTGTTGTAAGCACTACCTCCACCACCCATCATCACTGGCAAAGGTGGATGCATCATTCTAGTATTATGATACTGCTGAATAGCAATGTGATGATCTAGCTGCTGTTGTCGCAAAGTGTTTTCATATAGCAGTGCTGCTTGTTGCTGCTGCTGCTGCAGCTGCTGTTGGTGTATCAGCTGTTGCATCTGAAGTGACAATGAATATGCCATAGGCAAACTACTTCCGGCAGCAGCAGCCACACCGTTATAATCCATGATTCCTCCTCCTCCAACACAAGCCATGCCACCGACTGCATTATTACTAATATGATGATTCGCATGTGGTAGTGCCATGACTCCGTGTGAGCCATGATCGTCATAATTCGCACGCGGGAGCTTGATAGTGCGATCGAAAACAAGGGAGGAAAGGAAATAATTATTGTCATGAATCATTGGAGCAGCCTGATCAGTCTGAGACGATTGTGGTGGCGGACCATTGTTATGATTGTTGCTTGAACTTGGTGGCTGTTGCTGTTGCTGGCTGTTGTTACCAGCTGGTGGTGGTTGATTTGGATGATGCTGCATAATGCACTAAAATGACTTATTGGATAGGCAAATACTGCAATATTGCATACAAAGAGAGGATGATACGCTATATTATATAGAACGAAGATATATTCTCTCTCATGTTCACGAGGTTCACGAGACCCTCTTCGCTTCGGTTATGGGGAAGGTGAGGTTGTTGACGCAATAGTGCCGCGAGTCGGCCGGCAAGCATTATTTCGATTAGATCCTTCTGGTGTGCGAACCCATAACCAGGTGGGATAAAATACTTGGTTTTAGGGTTAACTTCAGCTTCCGAGTTCTTAAGGGATAGGAGCTCCGTCTGGGGGTAAAGGAGTGAGAATGGGGAGAGGCGCTGCCGCTCATATTCCACTCATGATACGGGGGCTAATAAGGGGACGCGGTCGAGAATTTCACTCATCGTCCTCGCGTTGGCGACTAGCGTATGAATGGATTGTGGATGGCAAAGTAGTCGCACCATCATCGTCATTATCATCCGATGGAGTATCCTTAGTCGCTAATTCTACAACTGTACCATCAACAACAACGAAGAAGGAGGTAATTGTTTTCCTTCATGGGTTGTTAGGCAATACGAAGAATTTACACACGCCTGCCAAACGACTAACACGATCCCTTGGTTCAGATTATGCTGTCTTGTTGCTGGATGTGCGTGGACATGGCCGCTCCTCTTTATCGTCGTTCGATCGACCGCATAGTTTTCGTAACTGTGTCATGGATATATTTCAGACATTACATCCCTTAGGATTGGTAGGGAGGAACAGTCCCATGACAATATGTGGACATTCGTTAGGTGGAAGAATAGCATTGGAGTATTCGCATACTCTTAGTTTGGCGTCGATGGCAGCTTCATCTTCTTCTTCTTCGTCCGCTAATACAATGGAGAAGAAGGAGGAGAAGGATACTAGTGCTGCTGATAACAACATCAACCACGACGACGATGGCATTATTACCTTAGGACAAAAATTCCAAATACCAAAACAGACATGGATACTTGATTCAGTACCAGGTATAGCCGATCCATCCGTCCATGGCGTATTACGTGCAATATCATCAATACCACTCCCAGTACCCTCAAAAAAATGGCTTGTGGATACATTAATATCCAAACCATATAATTTAGAATTACATTTATCACGTTGGATAATGACAAATTTACATGATAAGAATGATGGACGTGGACTACGCTGGGTATTTGATTTGGATATTGCAAATGAATTGATAATGAATTTCGATAATCAAGACTTTGTTAATATGATATCTAATATCACATCAATTCCTGATCCATATTCTTCCACGTCGTCATCGTCAGTGCATTTGGTAATGGCAGGGAAGAACGAAAATTGGACTGAGGAAATTGTAAGCAAATTAAAGTCAATACACACCTATCGGAGAGAGGAGGAATCATCTTCCTTGTCATATCCTACTCAATCGTTATTTCAAATGCACAAGCTTGAGAAAGCAGGACATTGGGTCCACGTGGATGATTTAGAGGGATTGTTACGGTTGATGATCAATGAGATACAACGACAACGGTGAATGTGTCGAAGGCGATGTTCATTACCTTATCTCAAGTAAAGCTAACAACAGTAACTCCTCTCTTTACGTTGCACTTTTCCGACACGTGTGTCACTCTCTTGTCCTTCAACCTACGATCAAGAAACTTGTCCACTAAAATAGGTCATGATCAACAATGGATCCACGCCCCTGGGACTTAGTCACTATCATTTTTTTTCAGCCCTACTGGGAAACGAAAGTATACTTTGAAGAAAACTATAGACTCCCTAATTTACATAACTAAGATGAAGATAGTTGTTATCCATTGCTTTCTCCTCATCCTGCACCGATGTCGTTGATATATTCACGGAGATAAGCATCTCTGGCTTCGCTTCTCATCTCGACACAACAATCATTGTAAGCTGTCAAAGATGAGTCAATTTCATCCCTACTGAGAGCACCTGCCTCAAATATAGCCCTCAATTGATGCATGGCACCAAAATCCCCAGCTGATGCCGCAATCGTCCAATGCTTAATAGCTCGCCCCAAATTTCCGGACCGTGCCTCAATCATTCCAAGGTTGTATCTTGCCGCTTCGTTTCCTGCCATAGCCGCAGCCTCGCCGTGAAACTTGGCCTTCTTCAAATCTCCCCCTTTATAATAAATATCAGACAAGTAAAAGTTAAGTAAGGCGCCAGGCATATAAAGGAGTACGATACTACAAATGATGCAAGGATTTATGATAATTCCAACCTCTGATTCTTATCAAACGCCCTTCCTTTGTCGTTTTTGGGTTGTAATGGTCTTTCCGTCGTTGTACCTTCCAACATAGATT
>Ga0247843_1007155_pt1 | contig 13980 bp, 28 predicted proteins | sample LaCruzMarch2017__FD_192420 | JGI IMG/M metagenome (GOLD analysis project Ga0247843, IMG submission 192420) | Freshwater microbial communities from meromictic Lake La Cruz, Castile-La Mancha, Spain - LaCruzMarch2017_8m | ecosystem: Environmental > Aquatic > Freshwater > Lake | place: Spain...
GAACCTCATGTTGATAATCTAGCAATGTTTCTTGATATCCAATACCCTTAATAAATTGTCTTAGATCATGTAGATATTCTTTCCAATACATCATCATAAACTCTGGGTGTCCAGATAGCCAAATCTTTGGTCTAAACTCTCTCATAACTTTTTCTGCTCCACCAAGAACACGCCATTCACTTCCTTCTACATCGAGTGAAATTGCTGTAGGTGGCTTTAATCCTTTTTCATAAACTAAAGTATCAATCTTTGTTTGACCATATTTGTCTGCTTCGTATTGCAGTTCTTTAAAGCCATGTGCTGCTTCAATAGGTGCATCTGCCTCTGGTGGAAACTCATTATAATAAATACGTGCAAGTTTGTTGTCTTTATCTGATGCAAAACCAGGAATACATGCTAATGGCATATCTAAATTATTAGCACTCCAAAGTAATGGAAAGTGTGACCAAACTTTTGGATTAGGTTCAAATAAAACAACTTCTGCGCCCCACATTTGACATAAAGCAGGCATCTCTCCTTCTTCTGCACCAACATAATAAACAACATCTCCGCTACCAATATTCTCAGACATTGATTTAAGTCTTAATTTTTCCCAACCATGAGGCTGATACCATTCAGGTCTGTCTGCACGATGTTTTGGCAACATAATTTCAAACTCTCCGTTAACTGTTGCTTTAATCATTTCTGTCATTTCTTTAACCATTCTATTAGTGATACTTTTGGAATCCATCCAGTTAAATCTTTAAACTTGGTATTAGATGCAAGAGTTTCTTGCACTTCACCAATTCTTGGCGGAATAAATTTAATATCATTTGAAATCATATTAGCAACATCAATTATAGAATAGTTACTTCCATACCCAATGTTGTATACCTCACCAAAACCATCTTTTATTTCAGAGGCAAGAATGTTTGCTTTAACTACGTCTGATATATGCGTAAAGTCTCTTCGCTGAGATCCATCACCAACTACTGTCAGTTGCTTACCTTCTTCATGTTGCTTTAAAAATAAACCTATAACTGGTGCATATTGACCTTTTAGTGGCTGTCTATCTCCATAAACATTAAAGTATCTAAGGGATACGGTTTCTAGTCCATAAAGATTATAGTAGACTCTTGCAAGGTTTTCACCAAAAACTTTAGCAGTAGAGTATGGTGTTAGTGGGTCAGAAGGCTGTGTTTCTATGTTTGGAAGAATTGCCTTCTTGCCATATGCAGATGATGTGCTTGAATAAATAAATCTTTTTACTTTATTAATTCTAGATAACTCAATAACATTTGCAGTACCGACTGCGTTTGATTCAATAGACTTTCTTGGATTTAATATTGCAGGCTGTATTCTTGCATCTGACGCAATGTGAAAAACATAGTCAATACCATTAAATAAATGTGCAATCTTATCGTAATCACAAATATCATACTTGTAGTTGTTTGCTTTTGGATTCCAGTAGAATTGTTCATGACATTCTGCTGACTCATTGTCTATACAGATAACCTTGTGACCAAGTTCTATCAGTTTATCAACAAGGTTTGAGCCAATAAATCCAGCACCACCTGTTACTAAACAATTCATTTTATTCCAAGTTCTTCTAGAATTGCTGACCATCTATTGATGTATGTATGCTCGGTCTTTGTTCTTTCATGGCCAGCCATACGTATCTTTTCACGCTCAACATCATCTTCTAAATACTTATCTATCTTGCTTGATAGATCTTCTAGATTGCCGTGCTCATAAAATACAATCTCTTTGTTATCTTCAAAGTATTCTTCAAGACCCTGAATGCGAGGGTAGATAGTAAAGCCACCACGACCAGTACTCTCAAACAATCTATCGCTTGTATAGTAAGGATAATTAAATCCAATGTTAAGACTATCACCAATAGCAATCTTGCTTCTTGCATAAATTTTATTTAATGCTTCTCCACGTATTGTTCCAGTGTCGCCATCTCCACCTACATGCAAGAATCTTTTTCCATATTTACTTCTTAAATACTCAATTAGTTGTGGTCTGTATGGATATTCATGATGGTATCTCTTGCTACCAACAAAGATAATGTCCTGATTAAAGTCTTTTGAATTATAGTCATTGTGTATGTAACACTCTTTATCATATACCCCAGCAGGAATGAAATGCCCCTTGACCTCTGTATTTTCATTAAACCAATCTGCCATTAATTTATCTACTGTAAAGAAATGTCCAATTGTTTTATAAAAGTTATCTTTGCTTAAATCTTTTTGTCTGTCTAGTCCAAACCATAAGTCAAGGTGGTATGTCATTGTAGGAACTTCAGCCTTCTTTAATCTGGCCAATACTGAGTCCATCGTAATCTTTCCTGTGGTCTTCCAGCCATGTGTGTGTACCCATATGAAGAGGTCGCTGTTTAATGCATGATGAAGGATTATTTCTGTTCTTGCTACCCGCTCCTGCAACTTTTCAACGGTATGCCCAAGAGCCTCTAAAGACTTAGCATGATGATTCTCACTACTATATTCTACTTCAAAATTACCCAAGAAAACTATATGTGCCAAGATTACCCCTTTGTTTTAATCTATTATAGCATTAGTCCCTCTGACAAGAATTGAACTTGTGACACCAGGCTTAGAAGTCCTGTGTTCTATCCACTGAACTACAGAGGGTTATTTAAATATTTAATTGCTCTTTCAAGCCTTTCTACATTGTCTTGAAAAACACCAAGTCCACGGTTACAATTATGACATATATGACCTCTAAAACTATTTGTTATATGGTCATGATCTACTACCCAGATACTTGCATTGCCTCCAGTACCTTTTAATTCATCTTCATTCTTTAAACAAATGGGGCATACGTGAGTTTCTTCTGGATATCCCCAAACTTTTCTTAACTCTAATCTTTGTTTAGATAATTTAGATGCACAAGATCTACACTCAGGTCGTAAGTATTTACCACCAGAAGATGGTGAAAACTTTGAGTTGTCTAATTCAAGTTTACACTTGCTACATGTTTTCATTGAGGAGATAGCGAGAATCGAACTCGCACATTAACCTTGGCAAGGTTACGCACTACCACTATGCAATATCTCCTAAGTTTCTTACGAAACTCCATCTTTTTCTTTAGTTGGTTCTTTATCAACTAAACCACGTCCTGGCTTTCTGATCTTGCCGTCAGCAATACCACTCCAGTAAATATTATAATAATTCTTGTCGAATGAGAATGTCTTCATATGTGGAACAACTGCACCAGTATGTGCATATAACTGAATGCCAGCCTTCTTTACATAACGACAGAAAGCAACATCTTCGCTAACAAACTTAGCACCAGGGTTTTGCTTTTCTCCAAAAACGGAATAGCCATCAGCGGCCTTTCTTACTGGATCAATAATAGATCTATGCATAAGCATTAAACCAAACCCAGCAACATCTACAGGAATAACCTTATTCTCTGGAAGAGGATGAACAATCTGTGTTTGAAATTCATCGCCTGTCTCCATATACAAAGAAGGAACTGGCTCCATCAATGTCTGTTCATTTTGACTAGAAACAAAGTATGTGCCTGTAACAATTGGCTTTGTCTTCTTATCTGCAACTTCCCACAACATCTTTACGATCTCGTGATTGATAACGATATCTGAGTCTACCCACAACAGCCACTCACTCTTTGACATGTCTGCCCAGAAATCAAACAAAGACTGTCTTTGTCGTGCAATCTGATTACCATTTACACGAATAGTGTTTTCAATATTAATCTTGTGCTTTGGTGCTTCAATTATTGTATTAGCAATACCGCTTGCAAAACGACCTTCAACAACACCACCATCACACCAACCTAGTGTGATTGTTTCTTTAACGCTGTGTGGCATATGCCCACCCCTTTTCTCTATATTAATTGTACTACAACTATCTCTATAAGTCAAGTGAGCAGTTTATGTAGCGACATACTCAGGTCGTCACCTATGTTTATACTGCAGGTGATGCAGATCTATCGATAAAGACTAGGAAAACTATTATATCACTTTTCATGATTACCTATAAAATCCTTTAATGACAAAGTATTTTGTTTCCAAAAAAGAACAACCATATCTCTTGACCTTTTATGAAGTCTTGCTCCGCTTGGGTTTACATCTGAAGGAGTGTCAGTATTATATGTAAACAAGCCACAAGAATAAGCCTTTTTTGTGTTACCAAAAATGACGGTATGATCTGCCAAAACCTTTTCCCTATGATCATTAACCCTATACTTACCATTATAAATCATTCTATCTAAAATACCCTTGGCATGTTCACGGTTTAAAATATATAGACCTGCACTGTAGTCGTGAGTCATTCTCTTATGTATCTTATAATCTATCTTTGTAAACTGCGTCTGGCATAACTGAAGAACATCGTAATCAAAATTTATACCAGAGATAAATTCTTTCCATGTCCATGGCCAATACTTAATTGTTTCATCAGACAAATCATCTTCTGCAAAAATTGCATACTCGCTATCTGATGTGTTTATCCAATGCTCTATTGCTTTTATGTGGGAGATTGTTGTTGCGATCTCAGCATATTTTGGAATAGCACGATGCTTGTTCTCAATGTTATCTATTAAGTGATCAATATTTTCCTGACTATCTACTGCCTCAATAAAAATATAGTCAGTAATATTGTTGTTGTTGATTAAGTTCATCATGCGCTCATGTCTATCGGTACGGCGCTTTAGATTAATTATGTAAAGTGGTCCAAAACCATCTAACTTGTTAGTGAAATCTTTGTCCACTGTAGTTTGACTATTCTTTGTTTGGATTGTCTATGATAAATTCAACGGTACCGTTTGATTCTAAGTAGTCAACACTAGCACCATCAAGATAAGGAAGCGATAGACTATCTATTCTAAGATCAAAACCATCATAAGGAATAACTAGATCATCTTCTCTTATTTCATAATCAAAATATGTTTGATGCTTTAGTTTAGAACTATCATCTAGCATTGCAGTGACTCTTAAAAACAACTTATAGTCTTGCATTGCTTCTTGGCTAATCAGAATTAACTCTGCTATCTTCTTTTGTGCTATGTCTGTAATAATCATATTAAAAGTATACCCTATCGTTTTTTTCTATTGGCTGCTCTATATGCAGCGCCAGCAACTACTTCAGCAAACTGTTGTGAGTCTAATGATTCTAAAAATGCACCAGGAAGATCAACATATATCCCAACCGTATCTAACTCTTGTAAGATAAGCGCTCTTTGGTTTGCAAGATAAAGTTCAGGGGAGAGCGGAATACTGTTTTCTTCCGCCCACCCCTCTAACTCTTGTTCGCTATTCAACTATCTTTTCATTCAAGCCTCTTGCAATATCTGCACAGACTTCAAATGCCTTTTTAGTTCTACGACTTTTTGCTTTGCCATGTGTTGCCCATACTTCGTATGTATACTCAATGTCATTAGCAATTTGTTCTCTAATCTCTTTCACAGTTAAGATAACTAAATTCATTACCTGTGATTTTTGATCATCAGTTAGATCATCGAAATTAGACATTAACCTTTTTCCACGGATCTTGTGCTGGCTCAGAGGCAACCTTTGGTGCTGCAGTAGCAATACCTGGCATGTCTCTTGTCAAACTGTGCATTGTTAGTGCAAGTGATTCAGCATTGATTTCGTAAGAAGTTTTTGTTGCGCCAGTGCTATCTGTCCAACTTTCTTGATAGATAGTTCCAACAATAATTACTTCTTGGCCCTTCTTCAATGTTGCCTTAGCCTGCTCAGCAAGAGTCTTCCAAGCCTTTACAGTCCACCAAGATGTATCACGGTCTTCCCATGCACCTGTTTGTGGATTCTTTACACGATCATTTGTTACTACACGCATACGAACACCAGATGTTCCGATTGCTTCTGGATCTGCGCCAATGCGTCCTACTACTGTTACCTTTGGATTCATATCTTTCTTCTCTCTACTCGTCTTTATATCATACCATTAATCATCTTCATTGTCAAACTCTTGTAATGCTTCTTTATTGTTATAACAATATAAACAAGCATTGCCTTCTAGCGGGGCATTGCAATTATCGCAATACCTCATCCAACAAGAACCCCCAATAAGAATCCTACTATAAACACAACCGTAAGTATTTCTTTCCAGTATGTGTGTGGATCATTTAAGTCTTCATCTTTAATATCCATTTAAACACTCATTTCTTGTATGAAACAATCTAATCTTTGTCATAATTTTGCGGGTAGGTGCAGACATATCTTCCTTACAAGATAAACACTTATAAGACCATTCACCAGTAAAGAAGTCAAAGACATACCCTTTTGCATTGGCATACTTCTTTGTTACAAATGTTTGGAATGGATCAGGTATTTCGTAATGCTTATTCAAAATCAACCTGATGCTCAAATATGCTGTTGTCTCCTCTTGCTACCTTTGCGGCAAGCATACGCATACCAACACCGTTGAGTTGGGCATTGTCTTCGCCAAGCGGTATAGCCTCAATAGCCCTGGCAATTTCTTCTCTTAATAACATATCATCTAAACTCATCTAAATAACTCCACTCCTATATACCACTTAAACAAGTATAGCCCAATCTCCCACTCATGTGCAATAGGGTAGCCCCAGTTATGTAGATAAATTCCAAGGGAGTAGTTAGAAACCTGTGTGCCACGATTAATTTTAATTTTCATATACCCATTATACCCTTCGGCGCAAAGTATGTCAAGTTCGGCGGAAAATAGAGCAACCAAACCACCCTATGACTCTAACGAGTCACTATCGGTTAGCATGTAATATGTTCCCCACCAAGTATAAGGCTTATCTAAATACTTCCACATTTTTGCGTGGTATTTATAAGCAAAGCCATACTTGCCATCTTCATCATAATCAAAACACTTAACTAAATGATTACCTGCATATTCCCCACATAGATTACCTATCCATCTAAGGGGAAGAATCTTGGTCTTTTCTATCTTTGTTATCTTGCGGAATCCATCTGATTTTGCCATCTACCCATACCCTTTCATATCCAAGTGCTTTCCAATCCATCTGCAGAATGCGTGGTTCTTTCATTCTACCTCATATTCTGGATGATCCAATGGAGTAGGGGCTGTGATTAAACATCCACAGTCTATACACCCAGCATCATCTAATAGATACATTTCTATTTCATATGTGTTTGGGTCAAACTGTACAGTCATTCTCAAAAGAGTAGATCCGCAGCACGGACAGGCAGGGGTAGGTATGCCTCTAAGATTTACCATTTACACACCAAATGTTCCCGTCTTGCATAGTTTGATGGGTATCCCAGAAAGACTCATCCTGGCTAGATAACTGACACTTTGTACACATGCCTTAAGCATACCCTAAATCCAGCGGTATGTCAAATATGCTAGAATAGAATAATGTGCCCTATATGTAATAACAAATTAACCCCTATAGTCTATAACTCAACACAAGACTATGTTTTGCGGGGTATGCATGATATAGGACAAATCATCCTAGTAGAACAAACAAGAACACATAAGGCTCCTAGATCATATTGTGATACATGTCATAAAGGACATAGCCAGGAAGTCCCATTAGACAACAAAATCTAAGATTTATATACCCTGGTTTTAACAGGTTTATCCACATATTGAGATAGTTATGACTTGCGTCTTTTGCAAGATATCCACAGGTTTATCCACAAGTTATCCACAATAATATATTACTGATAATATAATCGTATATTTGGGGTGGGGGAAAATGGAGGAAAGTGGGTGATGGAGCACTTTAGACAGTGCGGGCCTTAATGTCCAGTTCAAACCAACCCAGTTCCCAAACCATAAAACCTTTTTATAAAACCAAATATCCCCTGGATTATATCCTAAAAACCCCCATTTGTCAAGTCTTAAAACATATAAAAAATCCCCAAAAATATCCAAATATGGTAGACAAATTAATTAAAAATGTATATAATGTTTGGAAAATATTTATATTTCTGTGGATAATCTGGGGAAAATAATTGTTTGTTCGTAATGTCTTTTACTATAGTGGTTTTATGTATCAGGGGATCTTCTTATACCCCTTCGGGGTGCCGCCAAAAGGCGGCGGTATATAAAAGTATACCAAACATCCCTATATATAATATACATAAGACATATACCTGATATAAGATACTTGACAAGGGTTTGTTTATATGCTAAAATGCCCATCAATGTGGAAAAATATTTAAAGGTTCTTAATGTTTTTTATAGAAATCAAAATGTCCATGAATCTGGAAAAATTTTTGATCCTTCGTAATAAGGTTTTTATAAAATGGTTTGGGTAAAATGTCCGATTTGTATACAATTGCCGGGCCCAGCAGTTTACTCCAGGTCTATGGAATAAACTACGGCCAAATCCCCATTTGCTAATTTAATTACAACATGGTCCCCAGATGTTGTACCAACATATTCTGACTCTTGAATTTGTTGGGCATTGTAAAATACATCTTCAATTACATCTGGGATAACCAGATCATGTAGATCTTTTCTAATCTTCATCTTCTTCTGATTCCCCAAGCATTTCATTAAGGCTAATATATTCTGCTTCTATATCTAAATCTAATGCAGCACATAGTAGATTAAATGTTTCTTCTACATAAGGAATACCATCATCTGTTACCCTCGCCAATTCCGAATGAATTAAATAAGCAAGAGGCAATCCTAAATCATTGTATTCATGGAAATCTTTTAGTTCATCATGGTCTCTGTAATTAAGCCATAGGTCAGATAAGATTTCGCATTGTGTCTCAAAGTCTGTCATGATTTGTATTCTCCCCATTTGTTAAGTTGTTCTACTTCTCTATTATACAATGCCGCTTCTAAAACTTCAATAGAACGAGCATACCACAAATAAGGATTAGAGTGTGCCAAGTGATAGCCCACCTTATCTAAATCTAGGGTCAGGTCAGAAAGGAGTAGTGCCATTTTCTTGGCAACTTTTTCCTCGCTGGTTATCTGAACAGTTCTATTTATTTTATACATGGTTCCTCTATTGTACCAAAAAAGTATGGGGGGCGCAACCCCACCACAGATTACGCCCCCGTCTTACTATGCGCCGTGTGACCCCTCAACAGCGCTTGCCTCAGCGTAAACTTTAGGGTTATAGGCCTGTACGAAATCATTCCACTGTGCGTGGACGCTGGAGCCCACTTCATAGATAGTCTGATTAGTCATATCGACTACTACGGTAAATTCCCCTAGGTCATAGTTAGGACCGTTGACTGCATAAATACCAAAGCCTGTTTCTTCAAGCACGGAATCTTGCATAAGATAACTAATCATCATGCGGGTAGCATATGAGTCATCGTTCCACCTAGGCTTAGAATGCTCAAGGGCCATTGCTAGGTCCCGCTGCCATTCAGTCTCGCCCCAATGGCTATAGAGAACTACTGAAGGATGTGGATCTTTGTCCTTGAATACATAATTAATACGTGCTCCCATTAGTAATTGTCCCCTTCGTCATAGTATGAATCTTCTAGTTCTTCAAATGACTCAGACCTCTCATCGTCAATGAGTAGGTCATGTGAATGCTCCTCTACTTCAAAAGCAACATCTGCCAAGATATCTAAGCCAACTAACATCTCTAGCATTACATGTCCCCCTCAAAGTCAATAACTACCTTGCTTACTCGTCCGTCCTCGTTCATCTGAACATAAACAGGATAGTATCCGTCTCCATAGCCTGTGTTAAATACAACGGCAGAGTTTCCTAACTCTCCAAAACTATTAGCAAGGGTAGTAGCACTAGCACCTTGATAGGAATACTGACCTACCTTACCCTCTAAATTCCATTCATCATTTTTGTTGGTATCCCAATCATCAAGATAGCAGGGGTCGCCTACCATTGCTTGTCCTGAGTCTACTGCAAAATGTCCTGCTAGTACTAGTCCTTCTATTTTGGTGTTTATCATTCTATCTCCTCACATTGGTGTTCTTGGTCTACATCAATTATCTCATCACACAGGTCACATGTCAAATCAGGATCGCCAACCTGCACCTGTATATCTGTATTAGGTGGGCACGGTACCTCAGTAACAAAGTATCCTAGTCTATTTACAAATCCCCAGCCATTCCAGATGTAAGTACCACCGTCATCGCCAGAGCCATACATCCATATCTTATTAGGGTCTTGCTCCTTAACAAATGCAACTTCTTCCCCATATGTTTCAAACATAATACCATTGCCTGATTCATCTTGAAAAGATGCATTAATATCTATATGATTATATATAGGCTTGTATGTGGCTTCCCATTCTTCCATGGTAAGTTCAATAAAGTTATCCATTATAACTGCCCTTCGATATTGGTAGAGTCGCACTCTGCACAGGTACCACCTTCTACCTCGTCATAGTAGTCATCCTCTACGTCCTCTAGAGAGCCGTCCTCGTTATATATACCAAGTTTATTACCAAGTTCCTGATACCAAAATCTTGTGGTGTTATTACAATCTAAACACTTAGGCATAGTATTTCTCCTCAATATTTTTGCGGTCAATAGATAAATTATAGGTCAAGCAGTATAGATTTGTCAAGGCCTCCATATACCCTTCTAAATATTCCATACGCCCTTCAGGAAAAGCGGCAGGGTTATCTTGCATGGCTACCTCACAGTCCAGCATTTCTATTTTAAGATGACCATGTAATAAATCTATTAGTGGTATGGAGATATCCTCTAATGCCTTCTCCAAATGTGGCGGTATGAAAGGATACTTACTGCTCATTGATAACTCCTAGTATATGATTAGTCATATCAATTTGACCTTGTATATAATGCCAGTCAATAGAATCATCTCCTAATGAAGATTTTTCAATATCTTCTTTATCTTGTTCAAGGCTAATCAGGTGAATTTTTAAGTACTCTCTTAATGTGTTTAGGTCCATATATCAATTATAGGGGTTTGTGTTGATTTTTACAACTTGTGGAGGTGTGACCTTAATCACATCTAAAGCGTCTATGGCTATGCCTGCATACTTCTTAAAATAATCTAACTCCTCTACTGTGTTTATCTCATCTGCCCAAGGATCTACAATGATTGGAGCATTTCCAGGGGAAACACCAATTCCAATCACAGCCCCATTACCACATATACAGTCAGGGTCCAGGACATGTAAAACTTCAGCGGTAACTTCAATTAAAGAATCACAATTAGTACATAGAAAATCATACTTAGTCCACATCTTCTGCTATATACCCTTCTGCTAATAGACCTTCAAAGAAATCCCATACTATTAATAATTGTTTCCAATTTTGTTCATCACCCTGAGATTTGGCGGTATCAATAGCCCAAGTTAAACTATTACCAAATGCTTGTATATCTTTATATGTATATCCTAACATTACCCTACCTCTATTCCTGCATAACTAGCAATAGTATTTAATGTAATATGTATATGGCAGTCACAATCTGTTCCCCCCATATTTTCCTCAAATTCAAGATGAGAAAAGTTGTCGTCATAGATTTCATTTATTAGGTCGTTTATTGTGTTCATGATATTAATTTTACAGGAAAACTGGGGAAAAAGCAAGTCTATCGTAATTACTTTTTTATATTAGATTATATAGTTACTTGATAGTAATGTCCAATTTGTACTGATTTGCCCGGGGCCCCATTTACGATTATGATCTATCTTGCGGTCTTACGGAGAAATTGAACTCCGACTTTAGCAGTGACAGTGCTACGTGCAAACCTTTACACTATAAGACCTTGCGAGCAGTTTTAAATCTTGCTCAGGATTATTTTTTATGCGTTTGTTAATTCACGCACAATTTTTAGCAGACGATTTTTTTCTGCATTTATCGCTGGGTCAAATCCGCTTGCACTTGCGAGAATACTTTCGTTATTCCCACCACGAGCAGAACGGTACCAATCAAGGCGTTCGGTTAGTGCATTGAAAGCACCCCACGCATTACCCGCAATCATTCCGTTAAACTCGCCTGTGTAAATGTCGTTGATTGTATCAACTTTATTTTCCCACTTCTTGATTGCACCCTTAGTGTCTTTATCAGGCTTAGGGTATGCAGCCAAAATTATGTTATTGAATTGAACAGCATTAACTTCTGTTTCAATCATAGACTTAGCCATTAAATCAAATGAGTCCATGTAAGCATGAGCAAGACCAAGAGTCTCACGAGCAACTTGCACCTTACCGCTTGCGGTCTGTGTATGGCGAATCTTGAATGATTGCTTGATACCATTCTTTTTCTTAGTCGTGTTTAGTGCAAGATTAAGAGTGTTAGCGCACACAACACGAACAGGTGTTATGCTTGCTTGAATAGCGATTGAGCCGTCATGTGATGTGTTGATGAGCAAATAAGTTTTTACCTTATCTGCAACACCATTAGGGTCAAGAACAGTTTCACGCTCTAGTGCTAACGCACCGAATACAACACGTCCGCCCTTGATTGAGCCAGCGGTTTCCCAACGTCCGCCACCGTCAAGAATGTTATCACCAAATGAAAATAAATCCTCATTCTGCATTACGTGATAACGCTCACCTACGACACCAAGAATGTCTGTCTGTGAATTATCTGTAGGGTTAGTACGCAAAACGTATTGGTACGCCTTGTCGCTTGTTAAGTGTGATGGTGTTTCCAAATCCTCAAGACGAACATTCCAATTAGAAAGGTTAGCCAAATCTAACATTTCTTTTGTGGTTTTTTCCTCTGTGAATACGGTACCCAATCCATGCCAAGCAGGTTCACGAAATGATGCAAAACTTGCTACGCCATTTTGTGTTTCTAGTTCATGTGCCATGAGTTTTCTCCTTATTGTTTGTTGTTAATATAAGTATACATGGGCACACTGACAAATGCAAATCAGGATAGTTAGATGTGTACAATCTGGACATTTTTCCTGTGATCTTAATTACACTACGGCGTGTCGACTTGACAAAGTTATCCACAGGGGGCCGGGCCGCATTTTTATGCAACGGCATGAATAAAAATTAGAGCAGTTTTAAATCGTGCTCAGGATTTATTAGTAGCCCCCTACTAAATTTCTATTCTGTCAACACTAGATGACAAATAGGTTACACCTTGTGGCTCTGATACTGAATCAAAATCAATATCATGAATTAAGTTTTGTGCTTCTTCTTCATTACGTGCATTAACTGTAATTGAATAAAGAACTGTAACTTCCAATTCAAATTCTTTTGTTAGTTCAAAACCGCAAATGTTTGCAATTTCTTCTGCAGTGCCTTCATCAAAAGTGCCATTCTCTAGTGCTTCTAGAGTCCACTCTTGCATTTCATTACGCATACGGTTGCGCTCTGCAGACTCACCATATGAACGTTGTGTTACTGTTTGAATGTGCTCTTCTAATTGCTTGATACGTGCTTCATTTTCTACAATACGTGATTCAAGAAACTCTCGTGTCATGTAGTGTGTATCTTTTGGTACGATTGTTACTGATGTTTCTGTTTGCTCCATATGGGGCTACCTCTTTCTGTTGTTTGTTTAATTTAATTGTACTGGGTACCGCTGACAAATTTGGGCCCACTCCTCTAGGGGATCCTTGCTAACCATAGCGTGAAACACAAGGGGAGAGGGTGAGCAGTTTAGCCACTTACTCAGGTGGTTTATTATCTAGTTAGAGATAACGAGCAACCGCATTGTATGTGGAGGTATTAACTACTTCCTCATCTGTCATTTTGAGAATACGAATAGCGTTAGAGATTTCCTCTTTCTGCTCATTGTAAGAGTGCTGATGGAGGGTTACAAAATCCTTCTCAGGCTCTTTAGGCATTTCTTTTTCTGATACTGTTAGGTCATAGTCAATGTTGAGTGTATTGTTCCATGAACGATAGTTAGTACGGAAGTTTTCTGCCTTCTTGATGTTTGCTACGGCAAAATCGCTAACTTCTTTCTGCCATGCTTTACGAGCCTTTTCATACTTAGCCTCGTTTGCTTCTTGTGATGTCCAATCAAGTTCTAACTTAGCAAGTGATTGCTCTAGTGCCTTGATTACTTTTGGTGTTGCTATCTTTACTGAGATTGCTTTT
>Ga0247843_1007156_pt1 | contig 13979 bp, 13 predicted proteins | sample LaCruzMarch2017__FD_192420 | JGI IMG/M metagenome (GOLD analysis project Ga0247843, IMG submission 192420) | Freshwater microbial communities from meromictic Lake La Cruz, Castile-La Mancha, Spain - LaCruzMarch2017_8m | ecosystem: Environmental > Aquatic > Freshwater > Lake | place: Spain...
CATGATCCGGCAGATGGCCGCCAGCACGACCTGGAATCCGTATGGGCAAAAGCATGTAAACAACTAGGCAAGGCCTTGGAGCGCAATTCCGGGCCATGGGGGTTTGGACTATTCAGCGAACACGACTGTCTGCCCTGGGACAGGCAGCTGGTAGTGGATGCAAACTCGTCAAAATCTTCAGACGTTTGGCTTGTAAGACTCAGAGTCCGCAAGGATAAGACGACGATCTCAATGCACTGGCCGCCGGCAGGAACCCAGGCCCTTGGCACGGTTGATATCAACAGCAAGCTGGCATTAAATCACCTGACTAGTGAAGCCTTCGCGAAAATCATTGCTGCATCTCTTTTGGATAGTTCGCCCATTCTCACCCAAATTAGTTCTGACGGCTCGGAAAGTCGCCGCCGTCGCAGCCCCGAAATTGTCGATGACAAAGTCTTGAACCTACCTGACCCACCTTCATCGTTACGTATTTTCCGACTAGATTTTGACGAAGGAAAAAAAATATTTCTCCCTAAATCCCTCGGTGTTGCGAAGATCAGCCAAGAATCTGATGGTACCCAAGAGTGGCAGATCGAGAAAATCCCCCCCGCCGAAGGCCCCGTCTATGCGATCGCCGAGGCAGGTCGAGGAACGATGAATACACGACTTCAAAACGCAAAAGAAAATGCAGTCGCCCATCTGGATCGGAAGGCGGAGGATGACGGCAAATTAAATTTTAGCATTGCCAAAGCTGCCCTACAGTCTTCGACTGCGGCCGGATACATTGGGCTGCGTTACGGCAAATCCCTCGACAGTGATCCACTAACCAGTCAAATTGGATTTTACGGCCTCTTTGTCGAATTGCGAGGCGCCCCCTTGAACGGTCTGGTTTTTTACCACGACGTTTCTCCAAAGGTTAAGATCGCGTCAGTTTCGAATTCACCGGCTGGATCCGCAATCGTTAAATCCTTCTCGAGCAGTCGTACGGTTTTTGGCTGGTCATTTGAGTACGAGCCCAAGCGTTTCATTGATGTTATTGATTTTGTCCCAAAATTTGGTCGCTCATCGAACAGCAGCGATATCATGGTTTTCACAACCGCCAACAATGCCACCACTGAGCGTTTCGAGTCAAAGTCTTCACTGAGCCTTGGAGCCGAAATAGGCATCTGGTTTCTGAGAAAAAATTTCGATGCCCGGCTGTGGCACGCACGCGATTTCGGTTTAAGCGCTGGTGGCTCCGACTCAGATAGCTCCGACATTTTTGATACTAAGTACGGCGTCGACGTCTATTTTAAAGGACAAAAAATTCCCTCTCTTGGCCGCCGCGCTTCGTTGTCATACTTGCTTCTTGGGTTATCTGAACACGTTGAATTGAAAAAGAAAACTTCTGCGACCAGTGTGAATGGAATCAATTATGACCTTACTTATCTTGGGGGTGGGGTTGCACTATCCTACTAAACATCATTCAGGAAGGATCCTTCTCATCCAGTCACTTGTCCTGGCTTGCCTATCACTAAGGTCTGGAAATTCTTTGGCGTCAGCACCTGAAGTTCCCGTGGACGAGGCAAAAAAATGGGCCACGGAATGGCTTGGATCTCATCCGTCCGGTCTGGATGAACTCCGCTTGGTTAAAAGTGTAGCGATTTTTGAATCCATGAAAATAGGCGAAAGGCCGAAGTTTCAGACCATAAATTCCGATGACATTGCGGCAGTTAGTTATGCAACCCCGATCGACCCTAACGATGGCTTTCTATCCTATGAGTTGAATCCACCAAAGGACCCCCGCGCAGCCAGCGAGAATCCCTACGACACGGCCTTCAACCTCCTTCAAGTTGACGCGATTCTGTCTTTGCAACCAGACACCCAAGACAGACAGGAATGGAAAATTGTAACGCGAGAAGGCCAAAAACTAGAGATCAAAGCCATCAACCCTCCGAATTCCAAGGATGCCTCTGCAATTGCTGACTGGCTGCATCGCAGCATTGGATATGATGCCATCGTCGTCGATAGCAAAGAAAATCTCATGCTGATAAGCGGAGCGAAAGGATCATTCGCCAAAAAGAATCAGGGTCTGCTGCTGCGTGGATCAGCCGGTATGAAGGTTATCCAGGGCCGATCGGCCCCTGTTGCTGCAATCGTTCGAATTGTCAGTGCATGGGAAAACTTCGCCATCATTCGTGTCATTATCGGAAAGGCTGTTGTTGCGAAAACGGGCGACCTCAACGGAGAAAAAGTAATCTTTCCTGAAAAAACATCGGCGAAATAAATCACCTGGATTTGGCGGAAAACTTTTTACGCAGGGCGACAAGTTCAGGTGTTTCCACACCGATCGGACGGACCTCACGGATGGACTTAGCCAAGTCATCTGGCAGATGTCCTAAAATTTCCATTTCGTATTCAAGCCAAACACCGAATCTTGTATAGACGGCCTCGCGCATCATCAAAGAGAGCTCGAGGATGTCGCGGCTTGATGCGAGTTTATCTTTATTGAAAACGAAATTTGCGTGCCTGGGGTTAACCACCGCACCGCCACGACTCAGGGATTTCACACCAGACGACTCAAGGAGCAATCCGCTCGGCACACCCACCGTATAATCATTTTTAAAAACACAGCCGCACGACGGGTGAGTGAACTGACCTTTGAGGATCCGGTCGTCTTCACAGAACTTCATCAGATCATGGGTTGCAGTCGTGTCGCCTGGCTCCAACTGAATTTCAACCGAAGCAATGATCTCGCCCGTCTGCATGAAGCTCGTGTCTTTGTAGCCTCGAAAAACTTTGCTTGGATCATCATGGACGATAATATTGCCCGAGAGATCCACACAGGTGATTTTTTTCACGATTTGGCTGATTTCACCGCCATAGCAGCGAGCGTTCATTCGAACAGTACCGCCCATTTGCCCTGGCAAACGGTTCATCCATCCTGCGCCAGTCAGTCCGTGATCGACGGCAAAGCGCGCAAACTTGGAATTCTCAACGCCAGCCTCACAAAAAATCCTGCCGTTTTTGTCCAGAGCGCGAAGTCCGCCCATGTGAGTCAAGGCGATCACGGCACCAGACCAGTTGTCGTCACAGACAAGAGAATTGGTTCCGCCGCCAAGGACAAAAAAGGGCTGGGATAACCTGTGGATTTCCCGGACGGCGTCTTGGATTTCACTAGTTGATTTGGGCAGATACAGACGGGAACAGGTTCCACCTGTTTGGTAGTAGGCAATCTCGGCGAGGCGCTGGATGGGCATTTTTAGTCCCTGCCTCAATGAATATCGGGAAATGTGGCGAAAAGCTGGGCCTGAAAGCAATCATAAACTGCAAGGCTGCCCAGGATCAATGTGATGCGTTTGGGTACGGCGGGAATGCGACCGCCTTGAGCCGTGCGCGCTGCAGCCTCATCCAAGAAACTTTTCAAGGCCACCATGGCAAGGCTGCCATAAAGGTCGCCTAATTCTTCCGACTGAGGCACCGCCATTGCGATGTGGCGAACTCCGAGGCCTGCCGCAAACGCCAAGGCATTGCCGTACGACCCGAGAACTGTTCCCAATTTTCCGCGATCGTTGATGTCAATCAGCGGCGAATAGGCCACGGCCAAAAGATGGTTTGAGGGACAAAAGAAATCTTTTCCAGGAAAAATCATCGCCTCGCCGGGAGGCAATCCTGCCACCGCTGGCAGGCCGCCGGGAGGCGAACCTGCAGGAAAAAATGCAACCGACACGTCGCAGACGAACTTTTTCAAGTCCCCCTGCCAAAGGTCGATTGCAGTGCCCTGATGACGCCTAATGCCAAGCACGGAAGTGTTATTTCCTTCCGTGTTTTTTCATGTGCTCAATCAATGTCGAAGCAATATCTGCAGGCGAGCGGGCAACGCCCACCCCGGCTGCAATCAAGGCTTCCATTTTTTCTGCCGCGGTCCCGTGACCACCAGAAATAATTGCACCAGCATGACCCATTCGCTTGCCTTCAGGAGCCGTCTGGCCTGCGATGAACGCAGCCACGGGCTTGCGGATGTTTTCCTTGATGAACTGGGCTGCCTTGATTTCAGCGTCGCCACCGATCTCGCCGATCATGATGATTGCATCCGTTTCCGGATCCTCTTCAAACATGGCCAGCAAGTCGATAAAGGTGGTTCCGATGATGGGATCGCCGCCAATTCCAATGCAGGTACTTTGGCCGAGTCCGGCCCGGGTTGTCTGACCAACGGACTCGTACGTCAGCGTACCTGATTTGGAAACAATACCGATCTTTCCGCGTTTGTGGATGTGGCCTGGCATGATGCCGATCTTGCACTCGCCCGGCGTGATGATACCCGGACAGTTGGGGCCAATGAGGCGCGTCTTGCGCGAACGCTCCAAGGCTTTTTTAACCGGCACCATGTCTAACACGGGAATGCCTTCCGTGATGCAGACGATGAGCTCAATTTCAGCAGCAATGGCTTCAAGGATTGCGTCGGCAGCGAACGGAGGCGGAACAAAAATCATCGATGCGTTGCAGTTGGTTTTTTCCTTGGCCTCGGCAACGGTGTCAAAGACCGGCAAATCAATGTGCTTTGTTCCACCCTTGCCCGGGGTCACGCCGCCGACAAAACACGGCGCATGTTCGTGGGAAAGTTTTGTATGAAACTCACCGGACTTACCAGTGATGCCTTGAGTGATGACGCGGGTTTTTTTGTTGACCAGAATCGACACGGTCGAGTTCTCCTGCTCTTAGTTTTTTGCGGCGCGGGCAGCTTCGACGGCCTTGCGGGCACCGTCAGCCATGTCGTCAGCCGGGATGATCTTCAGTCCAGACGTTTCCAGGATTTGCTTTCCCTTTTCGACGTTGGTGCCTTCAAGGCGGACGATGAGGGGCTGGCGTAAACCCAATTCTTTGGCTGCAGCCACAATCCCCTGAGCAATGACATCACAGCGCATGATGCCGCCGAAAATATTAACGAACACAGCCTTAACATTTGGATCCGAGAACAAAATACGAAATGCATTACGCACCATTTCTTCACTGGCGCCACCGCCAACGTCAAGAAAGTTGGCCGGCTCGCCGCCACTGAGCTTGATGATGTCCATGGTGGCCATGGCCAGACCTGCACCGTTGACCAGACAACCAATGTTGCCTTCGAGGCCAATGTAACTCAGACCGAATTTCGAGGCCTCGATTTCGCGCGGATCTTCTTCCGCAAAATCACGCATCGCTTCAATGTCTTTGTGGCGGTAGAGGGCGTTGTCATCGAAGTTCATCTTGCCGTCGAGGGCCAGCATTTTGCCCTGCTTGTTCACGATCAGCGGATTGATTTCGAGCAGCGAGTAATCGTATTTAAGAAACATGGCGTAAAGCTTCTTTACCATCGCCATCAGTTCCTTGCCTTCGTCGGCGGGCAACTTCAAGCCGTAAGCCAAAGAACGCAGGTGGTAGCCCTGCAAGCCAATGGTTGGATCGACCGAAATTTTAACGATCTTGTCGGGGTGCTTTTCGGCAACCTCTTCAATGTCCATGCCGCCTTCGGTCGAGAACATGATCGCAACGCCAGCCGTCTCACGGTCCAGGACCATGGCCAGATAATACTCTTTGGCGATCTCGCTGCCGGCTTCGATGTAAACCATCCGAACCAGTTTGCCTTCGGCGCCCGTTTGTGGCGTGACCAGGCGCATGCCGATCATCTTTTCTGTGACCTTGGCACACTCGTCTGGCGATTTAACGAGCTTTACTCCACCCGCCTTGCCGCGGCCACCGGCGTGTACCTGCGCCTTCACCACGGCGACGGGCCCACCCAGACGGCGCATGGCAAATTCAGCTTCAATTGGTGTGCGGGCAAGGTAGCCTTCAGGGACTGCCACACCGTTGTCTGCAAATAGTTTTTTCGCCTGATATTCATGAATATTCATTGGATCACATCCTTTGTTCCGGAACAGCCAGACGACTATACCGGGCAGGGGCCATCCCCGCAATTGAAGGTCGTGGACAAAATCATGCCCGAAAGCCACAATCTGTACCCGGAGGCACTGACATGGCAAAAAGAGTTTTGATCGCAGGCGGCGCGGGTTTCATTGGCAGTCATTTATGCGAGGCTTATTTGGCCAAAGGCTGGGAAGTCCTCTGCGTGGACAACTTTATGACCTCTCGGCGTTCAAATGTTTTCCACTTGCTCGCAAATCCGAACTTCGAACTGGTTCGCCATGACATCATTGAACCCTATTTGGCTGACGTGGACCTGATCCTCAACTTTGCCTGTCCAGCCAGTCCGGTTCATTATCAGGACAATCCAATCCGTACGGTGAAGACCAATGTTCTGGGAACAATGAACCTCCTTGGTCTCGCAAAGCGTTGCAGCGCAAGGTTTTTACAAGCAAGCACGTCCGAGGTTTACGGCGATCCAAAGGAACATCCGCAGCGGGAAACCTACTGGGGCAACGTGAACCCAACCGGCATCAGAAGTTGCTATGACGAAGGCAAGCGCCTTGCCGAGACCCTTTGTTTTGACTACCACCGCCAGCACGGGGTCGACATCCGGGTCATCCGGATTTTCAATACCTATGGCCCCCAAATGGCCATCGACGACGGCCGGGTGGTCAGCAACTTTATCGTCCAGGCCTTGCGCGGCGAGGATCTGACCATCTACGGAAACGGCGAGCAGACGCGTTCCTTCTGCTTTGTCGACGACCTCGTCGACGGCATCGTCCGGTTTGCGGCCACCGAGGGCGAAACTGGTCCGATCAATCTAGGGAACGACGGCGAATTCACCGTCATGGAGCTGGCCCAAGAGGTCCTCCGTCAGATTCCGACAAAATCGAAAATTGTTTACCGCCCCTTGCCATCAGACGATCCAAAAACCAGGAGGCCGGACTTGACCAAGACAAAGTCCGTCTTGAAAGGTTGGGAACCCAAAATCGCACTGAAGGACGGCCTTGCCCGCGCCATTCCGTGGTTTCGCGCGGCAGTAGAAAGTCGTTAGTCGATAGTCAATTCCTAGAACAACCATCGGTGGGATCGCTAGTCTCGGGCTTGGCAGGCCTACCCAGAGCCTTGCGAACGCTGTTCAGGCCGTTAATATGGGCGCCTTTACTTTCGGCTTCTTCCAAAACTTTAAGGTTAGACTCTGAAAATAAATAAGCATTGTTAGTCCCGGTGCTGCTATAGCTGCGGCAGCCACCGCAACCACCCCTTCCTCATAAAGGACTGGCCCACCGGAGTCGCCAGGTGCGCCGCCTGAGTCCTGTCCGGCAGTTCGTTGTGTCTCCACCGTTGATTCGTACATCAAAAGTCCGTCCTTCGATGATAAATAGTCAATACTATTAGATCCATATCGAACGTTTCCATCGGAACTATCGTCCTGATTGAAACTTGTCTTACCGTAACCGGCAATCGTTATTGTATCCCCAACTTTTGGTGGAGTTGGCGCGATATTGCGCCAACTCGATGAAGTTCCAGATGGAAAAATCAGCACGGCAATATCCCTCGACTTTCGATCAAAATACTTGGCCCATGAAAGATCAGTCTCTAACCAATTCTCTTCGGCCACTTGGTCTTCTTTTTTATCTTCAACAGTCCAACCCCGCACCATCGCAACCGCTTTCGTGCCGTCAGCGAGCTCCACATTTCCACTTTCCGTGTTCTCCGTGCAATGAGATGCCGTCAAAACCACATTGTCCCCCAAGAATGTCCCTGTGCACCTACCCTCCGATCCGTCCTGGTACTTTGTTATCAAACTCACGACCGCACGAACCTTGTCGACCACGATACCGTTCACAATCTTGAGACATTGCCCGTTAGAAGAATTTCTTAAACCCGATGGACGCCCCGCCTTCTCGACTACTTGATTCGTGCAAGCCGCCAATGCAACGGTCAGCGAAATCTGGACCAATTTTGAGAAAACTATTTTATTTTGTTCTTTCCCCACCATGGAAACCTTATCGGCAAAAGTGCGAAAAAATATTAATTAATCTTCGTAAAATCGGATGTCTGGGGCATTCAAGGTAAGCCATTTCTGACCTACCGACATGGGGGAAGGTTTTTAGGAACGTTGTCCGTGTCCAAGGCCCCGTCGACAAGCGGCTTGCCCAAAGATTTTCGGATGTGGTTGACGCCGTTGATGTGACCGCCAGCGGCCTCGGCCTGCTCCATCACGTCCAATGCCATCTGAGAAAACAAATAAAAGTCCTCTTCCAAAAGCTTGTTCGCTTCATAATCACCAGCACTCGTTATTGCAACCAAACCGTCGCCGCTTATAATCGGGCCCCCTGAATCACCGCGACCACTCATCGCCTCTCGCCCCTCTGCCAAATTACTGGTCGAGGCAGGTGAATCGTATTTCAATGTGCCTTGAGCCTGGTCCACTGAGTCGATGAAATTAAATCCATAACGGACCAGACCGTCGACCTCATTGTCGTTGATGAAATCAGTTTGACCATATCCGACGACAGTCAAGAGATCACCCGTCTCTGGCGGTTGAGATGAAATCTTGCGCCACGATGTCGAAGTTGCATCAGGAAAAATAAGAAGTGCAATATCTGCCAAAGGGCGGACTGACGGTGCATTTATCCCCACGACCCCGCCATGGACCATCGTGTTCGGCATGGCACCACCAATCAAGCCCAAGCCCCCGGTCGGGCTGGTATCCATACAATGAGCTGCTGTCAAAACAACATTGTCGCTAAGAAATGTTCCCGTGCAGGTGACCGCCACTCCGTCGTCCGACAAAGCAACAACAGCGGGGATATCCGTCTGCACGATGCCATTGACCACCCCAAGGCAATAGCTGTTGACGGCGCCTTGGGGGATCGAAGTCCTTTCATTTTTGCGACCCTCGCTCTTACAGCCTGAGGTGCTGGCGAGCCCGCTAAAGGCCAACCCAAAGAAAAAAAAATAGGGGAATTTTTCTGCTTTTCGGCTGTATTCCACAATTTCCCCCAACAATCCCAATTGTTTTCGGCATTCGAGGCCATCCCTTTAAAGGAAAATCAGCCCCCCCAGGTGGCATCCACAGCCAACTCGTGAAAAGATGAATAAAATCGGAAACAAACAGGAGAACGCCAAAATGCGCAGGGAATTTATCGCTGCCTCGATCCTCATTCCCCTTGGCACGGCCATCCTCGCCCATCTGTTTTTCCCGGGCCTTTGGCTGGCGTTTACCGTCCTCCTGCCCGTTTTTGGCCTCGGCTGGGCGGATATCCTTCAAAAGAAGCAGACCATCCGCCGGAACTTTCCCGTCTTGGGACGATTTCGGTATCTCGCAGAGTTGGTCCGACCAGAAATCCAGCAGTATTTCGTTGAATCAGACGAGGACGGAAAGCCATTTTCCAGAAACACCAGGTCTGTCGTTTACGCACGGGCCAAAAAGGAAGTGGCAACGAAACCGTTTGGCACCATGCTGGACGTCTATCAGCAAGGCTACGAATTCATTAATCACTCCCTGGCTCCCGTGCACTGCGATCCTGAGGCTCTGCGCGTTACCATCGGCGGACCCTCGTGTAAAAAACCTTACCGAGCCAGCATCTTTAACATTTCAGCCATGAGCTACGGGGCCTTGAGTTCGAATGCGATTCGAGCCTTGAATGGCGGCGCTAAATTGGGCGGCTTTGCTCACAACACCGGTGAAGGCGGACTTTCACCGCACCATTTGGCCCCAGAGGGTGACATCATTTGGGAAATCGGGACTGGTTATTTCAGTTGCCGCGACGCGTCGGGAAAGTTTGATCCGGAAAAATTTCGTGAACGAGCGGTGCTCGCAAATGTAAAAATGATTGAGATTAAACTTTCACAGGGCGCAAAACCGGGCCATGGCGGGGTGCTACCTGCCAAAAAAATCACACCTGAAATTTCTGCGATTCGTGGAATCCCGATGGGGAAAGATTGCCTTTCGCCCCCTGGGCATTCTGTCTTTTCATCACCGCGCGGTCTTTTGGAATGGGTGCAGCAATTGCGCGACCTTTCCGGCGGAAAACCAGTTGGATTCAAACTTTGCATCGGCAAGCGCCGGGAGTTTCTGGCCGTAGTGAAGGCCATGCATGAAACCAAAATCCTGCCCGACTATATTGTCGTCGATGGCGGAGAAGGCGGCACCGGCGCCGCTCCTTCAGAGTTTTCAGATCATATGGGATGCCCGCTCAACGATGCCCTGGTTCTGGTACACAACGCCCTGGTCGGCATTGATGTGCGCAAGCACGTTCGTGTACTGGTCGCAGGAAGAATCACAACTGGCTTTGACATCATTTCGAAAATCGCAATGGGCGCCGATGCCTGCTACTCGGCCCGAGGCATGATGATGGCCCTTGGTTGCATTCAAGCCCTCAGGTGCAACACCAACCATTGCCCGACGGGAGTCGCCACCAACGATATCACTCTGATGAAAGGGCTGGACATCCAGGACAAGCGGGTTCGAGTCCGTAACTTTCACGAACAAACCATCGAATCCGTCGCAGAACTTCTGGGAGCCATGGGTTTGAAGCACACGATGCAACTGCGTCCATGGCATTTGATGCACCGCATTGGACCATTTGACATCAAACACTACGGAGAACTTTTTGATTATCTGGAGCCAGGAGAACTGCTTCGCGATCCGCCGCCTACATTCAAACGGGCTTGGGAAATGGCGACTCCTGATGCTTGGGATGCCGCTGAAGACCTGAAGGCCAAAGGATCTTTTGGCTACCGCAGCACGAGTGTCATGAAAGAGGAAACCGGGACTCCATAAATGCGTAGACCAGTTCCGCGGCGACTTTGACGGTCATTCCCGACGGATCCAAATCTGGCGCACACTCTACGATTTCAAATAGCCTGACTTTCTTGTGGCGGCCAGCAATGGCCGCCATTTCACATAGATCTGAGGGCGAAAAGCCGAGGGCTGCCGGGGCACTGACCCCTGTCAGACCCGTGCATGCGTCTAAATCGATTGAAACCATCACATCATCAGAACGGGCAACAAGACGTTCAAGATCCTGGGCAAAGGCATCAGGAATCCTGACGCCAATACGTTCGGCACGGCGCAATTCAGAAAAATCCCGAATCACCACTCCGCGTTCGCGACACCAGGCAAAATGAGCCGCTGCATTGCGATTTTTTCTTGCGCCAAATTCCACCAGATTGCGCGGATCGATCGTGGCACCGTCAATCAAGTCTCGGTAGGGAGTCCCACTGTGGGGCAAATTGCTTTCGCGTTCGCGGACATCAAGATGAGGATCCACGGTCAAAATCCCAATCGTTCCCGTGGCATCTTTTTGAGCGGCTGAAACTTCACGCAGGGCTCTTGCGTGGGGCGCTGAGTAGTCATTGCCTCCACCAAGGGCGACGACCGCACGAGAGGCATTCAGGGCCAATTCGCAAAGGTTTTGGGCATGGCGGTGGTTGGCGGTGATGTCACTGCCAGGAACCATGTCGCCGGCATCACAGAAGACACCCGGATCGACTTCAAAGGCCTTATCCATGGGGGGTGTCATCCGGTAAAGCTCCCGGCGGATGGCAGATGGCCCCCCGGCAGCCCCGCGCCGCCCCCGGTTCAGGTGGACGCCAAGATCATCTGGGGCACCGACGATGCAAATCCGGGTCGTGACACCGACCAAAGGCCATTTGGTGGACACCAATTCGCCCAAGCGGACATCACCCGGCCGCCCTTTGAACAGCAGTTCAGGGTCGACCGATTTTCTGAATTCTTCAGTGAAATCCATATATTACCCAAAGATTGGGTTGGGGAAGGGGAACATGGTGGGCCTGGGCAGACTCGAACTGCCGACCTCACGCTTATCAGGCGTGCGCTCTAACCACCTGAGCTACAAGCCCATGTCCACTAGGAGCGCCACTTTATAGTCGGATGACTGTTGGGATGTCAACAGGAGGAAAGTGCCCCATGACTCCTTGAGCCATTACCCGGGCCCAATAAAGCCCCGGCGCTCACAGTATTCTCTTGCCTTGTCCAACATATCGCGGAGAAGGGGCGTGTGGTTCAACGACTCGCGAACCACACGATCAGTCTCATCGATAATGTACTCGTGGACGATCTGATTTCTTAAATCTTTGAGCAGTCCGTAATTAATTTCATCTCTCAAAATTTTGCGCTTTTTGAAACGGTTCACGCGGTCCAAAACACTTCCTTCGTCGGTGAGCTCGATACGGTCTATGGTGCGCAGTAATTTCTGCGTCATAAAATCCAACGCCCGGCCGAAACGCGACGTCAGCGCTTCAAAGGTTTCACGATCATCATCGGTCAATACTCTTGATTCGGCTTCAAAAAGCAGCCGGGAAGATTTTTTTGCGCTTTTTTCAAGGATGAAAATCGCACGCTCAGCGAGCAGCATATCAGCCTGCAAAATCGGGAATAATGGATTATCCACCTGAACTCCAAAGGATTTTAATTTCAGATGAGATCAGTTTATAAAACTGATTTTCCCGGTCACTGTTCCGGGCGCTGTCCGCTGAGATCATGAATATATCGAATTTTTGTTCGCCCAAATTCCTGCAAAGGTCCGAGCGGATTTTTTGTATAGCAATAAACCTGTCACCAGGATCCCCGTCCACCTCGACCAGAAGATCGATATCACCGCCCGATTTCACCAGATCAGCGCGGGAGCCATAGACACCAATGGACCTGATAGATTGAGAAGTGAGGGCCGCGCGAATAACCGCCACGATCACTTGCTGTTCCTGATTTGTCAGCCTGACGTTCATCATAAGCGAAGGTTAAATGAATTTTTGGCAGGTGTCATTGCCACCGTAAGCGAAGGGCCGAAGGGCGCTCTTGAAAACGCCCCCCGGCTTACTTGCTTGAGGAATAATTGAAACCGATGCCAGATTAACCGCGGAGCAACGCGAGGGCTGCTTCCGGCTGCGAGTTCGCCTGCGAAAGAACCGAGACACCAGCCTGCTGAAGGATCTTGGACTGGGTAAAGGTTGCGCTTGCCGAAGCGAAATCAACGTCACGGATACGGCTGTTGGCTGCTTTGTAGTTCTCAACCTGCGAGCTCAAACTCGTCACGGCTGATTGCAGACGGTTCTGCTGGGCACCCATGTTTGCGCGAGTGGAGGCCAGGCGCTGCATGGCGGTGTCGATAACACCGAGTTTATCCACTGCCGTCTGGCGGTCGAAGGAATCTCCGACAGCCACCGGTCCAATTTCAGCTCCTTGGCCGAGGGCGAAATCTTCGCCCGGAATCAACTTCATATCGTTGATGTCAATTCTGATGGAGTCGGTGTTTTCGGCCTTGCCGTCACCAGCACCCACATGAATCGTCAAAAGATTTTCACCGACATTTGCGTCGCCGCCTTTGAGCAGTTTCACGCCGTTGAACTCGGTGCTGTTGGCGATCCGGTCAAGTTCCTGCACCATCTGCGTGTATTCGCGGTTGGCATAGGAGCGTTCCGTGTTTCCGATGGTGTCGGATGAAGATTGCACTGCCAGTTCACGCAGACGGGTCAGGATGTTCGACATTTCGTTCATGCCAGACTCGGCGACTTGCACGAGGGAAATACCGTCGCTTGCGTTACGGGAAGCCTGCTCAAGGCTCCGGACCCTGCCGGTCAAGTTAGTGCTGATCGCCAACCCTGCTGCGTCGTCTGCCGCTTTATTGATGCGGTAACCACTGGACAACTGGGCTGCCGTTTCGCTCATTGCATTGGTCGCCGTGGCAACGCCGCGCTGAGCCTGAAGGGAAGCAATGTTTGTTTTAATACGAAGACCCATGATCAAATTCCTCCAAATTACGTTTCGTTCGCGTTCCTCAAGCAAGGAACAGTTAACAAATCAAACAACCGCTATTGACAGGAGGTACTTCGACAATAGTTGTTTGTTATTTAATAAAAAGCTTTAGTATTTATTTTAAAAAAAATTATAGAAAATAGTAATCACAGGACAAAAATAAAAGATTTTCATTTTTGGCAAGTGCCACAGAAGTAGGTGGCGCGGTTTAAATGGCGGGTTTCCCTGACCGGACTGAGGCATTTTCGACAGGCCTCGCCAGAGCGACCGTACACGTTGAGCTGCAAGGCGTACGAGCCTTCTGAACCATCCGAATGAAGGTAATCGCGAA
>Ga0247843_1007158_pt1 | contig 13970 bp, 11 predicted proteins | sample LaCruzMarch2017__FD_192420 | JGI IMG/M metagenome (GOLD analysis project Ga0247843, IMG submission 192420) | Freshwater microbial communities from meromictic Lake La Cruz, Castile-La Mancha, Spain - LaCruzMarch2017_8m | ecosystem: Environmental > Aquatic > Freshwater > Lake | place: Spain...
ACCGGTTTCTCCACCGCCGAAAAGACCACAACCGCTAGCTAACACAGAAATAAAGCCGATAAGACCGATCAGTTTTTTCATACTTACGATTCTATAAAAACACATTAAGCAATAGGTAAATACACTTTACCTACACAAATATACCACAAATGTTGATAAAATCAAAAACTCAAACATCATTTTTTACAGTTCAGGTAAATTTTATTGATTTTGTGAGAAAATGGCAGGGTAAAAATTTGAACAGGCTATGTAAACCTATTTAAACTTTTTGTCGATTGTATCCATATCTAACTTAGGCAATTTGTTAGGTTTTGGTAAAGTATAGGATACAATTATTTCGTGCGTACCACTCGTAAAAGGACTCAATCTACTAATAGAGTAGTCATAAGAGTAGGCAATAAAGAGACGATTATTGGTTTGAAAACCTACGATACCTGCGAGGGCATCGACATTACGAATACCAGTTTTGTTGGTACTTGCGGATTCAGAGTTAGAAGGCAAAACTCTACCTCTAAAAGACACGCCAAAAATCAAAGGGCTTATATGCACATTGGTATTAAAATCATACTGCCAAGATGCGAAATCTGTTTTCACCATAAAACTAGGCTCTAAGAAAACAGGTGCATTTTGAGAGAGCTTAAAATTATATCCGGAAGTGAGCGTGAATTGTCTTCTGAGCGTAAACTCACCGGACGCTGTGAAAGATTTTAATCTAGGCTCGGTAATATGTGTAACAGCGGTACCTGCATAAAATTTATGGCGCCCGGGATCTTTCGCCATTGGCATATAAAAATAAGCACCTGAACCTATATCTGGCACGATGCTAGTTACGGCACCGGTAAACAATAAAGGGTCGAAGCCAAGATTTTGGTTATATCTCCAATCTGGGTTTAGAGATTTTTGCCAAAAACCGAGATTGAGCCCTAATTGAAGGATACTAGTTGGCACATTATTTTTTCTGGAGGTAACTAATCTAAAGGCGTATTGACCACCAGCACCTAGGGTACCAATGGGGCCGATACGATCGGACATTGCGTAAGCACCAATACCACCACCTAGGCGGTCAGCTCTACCATTAATGGAGAAGGTCGCTGTATTGGGCGCACCTTCTATCCCTACCCATTGCATACGACCACCCAACGTAAAGTTTGTAGCTCTCAAAGAGCCCGAATGCGCAGGATTCAGGTACTGTCGATTAAACATGTACATGCTGAATTGAGGATCTTGCTGTGCCCATAGTGAGCCAGAAGCAAAACCAACCGCAAATAGTACCTGAAATAAACGCTTCATTAATGGGGTGAAACCGTCTTTAAGTGAAAATTGATTTGAAATAAGTATGTTTATTTCGCAATCGCAAATGTATGTAAAAATTCTGAAAATCATTCGATTCTGTTTGTTAAATAATTCACATTGATTTTCAATACATTGCGATTATTGATTGTATTGCATCCGAGAGTAAATCTTCGGGTTTATAGCAAGTTCCGGCCTTACATGGGTACCATTTTAGTTCAGAACTATTTGATTCTTTGCCTTTTACAAAATTTAGGGGTACAGCCTGCCCAGCATGCGCATATATAAAACCTGGAAACCAAAAATTTCTTAAAATATTGTGCTCAACGGTTGATATTTCTGACTGAGCACTTTTTACGAGTTCTGGAGCAGGCCCATTCAGGAGTTGCCAAACCATAAGCCAATGCCCAAAAGCTCTAGGATAAGCGGTTGCAACCGGCGCTATTTTACCAATCATATGCTGCGCTTTATCATAATAGGCTGCTTTTCCGGTAAGCCTCCAGCACCAATAATAATTTTCAGCCATTACCGCATTTCCGGACGGGATCGCATTGTCATAAAAGTCTTTTTTGCGAACAATGAGGCCCAAATCTTGTTCAGATGCAGTAAAAAAGAAACCATCATCAGGGTCTTGAAACAAAATTTCGGCTTTCAGGAGTAAGGCCTCGGCTTTGGGCAACCATTCAAATTGTTGCCAATGTGACACGCCCTCAACTAAGGCTCTAATGGTAAAGGCATAATCTTCAAGCACACCGGGAATGCCTTTGTCAGTATGCAAGAGCTGCTCGCCAGAAAATGCTGAATTGAGGAGATAGTTAGCCAGCTTCATTCCTTGCACTCGCCAGGAGTCTTCGCCGAAAGTAGTCCAAGCGCGAATATGCGCCAATAAAATCATGGCATTCCAAGAGGTAAGATACTTGGTATCCGTACTTGGTCTTATTCGATTTGCTCTGAGGTCTAATAATTTTTGGGCAGCAGCAGCGATATGGGCATCGGGTATAGCCAGCGCATCAGGATTTCGGTGAGGGATATTGGTATGTTCCCAATTACCTGCCTCTGAGATATGATAAAAATCGCAGAAATTCTGGGCTTGATCTTTGAGTATCTCTTGAATTTCAGCCCATGACCAGGTGTAAAACTTACCTTCTACGCCTTCGGAATCAGCATCAAGCGCGGCATAAAAAGCGCCAGTTTCTGGGTTTTGCATTTCGAGATGCAACCACTGAAAGGTTTTATATACAACATCTTTCCAAGCGGGAACTTGAAATCTGGCATATGCTTCTGAGAATGTGATAAGCAGGAAAGCATTATCATAGAGCATTTTTTCAAAATGTGGTACCTGCCAGGCCTCATCAACAGTATATCGGTGAAAACCTCCTGCCAATTGATCATAAAACCCACCTGCCGCCATTGCATTGAGGGATTTGGTAATCATATTCTCAGCTTGATGATTTTGCTTTTGACTTGGCACTAGGGTAAGTAGAAATCGTAAAGCAAAAGAGGCTGGAAATTTCGGAGCATGTTCAAATCCTCCATTGTTAGCATCAAACAACTGGGCAAGTTGAATAAAGGCTTTTTCGGTAACATTTTGCTGAGGAGTGGATTCTAGCTTCAGGAATCCGGGATCGGTATTTAGGTGCTGGGTGAGTTTTTGCGCTTGTTCTTCTACCTGTGTTCTATTTTCTGTGAAGACGGAATGAATATGTAGGAGTACGTTTTTCCAAGATGGTTTACCGTATCTATTATCCGGGGGAAAGTATGTGCCTCCATAAAAGGGTTTGGCATCAGGCGTCAGAAAGCAATTGAGAGGCCATCCACCTTGACCTGCAATTGCCTGCACCGCTTCCATATAAATATCATCCACTGCTGGAAACTCTTCACGATCTACTTTAATGCAGACGAAGTGAGTGTTCATAATTTCAGCAATGGCGGGGTCTTCGAAGGATTCTTTTTCCATCACATGACACCAATGACAAGCGGAGTACCCGATACTAATAATGAGTGGCTTATCTAAGTCTTTAGCAATTTGCAGCGGTTCTATGCCCCATGGATACCAATCGACTGGGTTGTAGGCATGTTGAAGAAGATACGGGCTAGACTCATGAATCAGCCGATTGGGCATTTGTTCCGCGTTCATAAGGCGAAACTACTTATTAGTTGTTTTAAGATACTGCTCAATAGCACCAGCCATGGATGGGGCATTGGGTGATGGGGCTTCGATATCAACATTGAGGCCTAATTCTTTCGCCACTTTAGCGGTAGTAGGGCCAAATACACCTATTCTAGTATTATTCTGCTGAAAATCCGGAAAATTTTTGAAGAGGGATTCTACTCCTGAAGGGGAGAAGAAGCAGAGCATATCATAATTTTTGATTGGGAGTTCAACAAGATTGCTAGAGACTGTTTGGTATAGAATGGCTTCACTGATTTTGTACCCATTGGCGTGCATAAAATCGGTAAGGTCGGTTCTATGAATATCAGAACAAGGGTAAATAAACTTTTCGTTTGGGAATTTTTTAATCAGAGGTAACAAATCAGCTGCTGTTTTATCACCGACAAAAAGTTTTCTTTTTCTGATAACGATATATTTCTGAAGATACTTGGCAGTGGCTTCGCTTACGCAGAAATACTTCATATCCGCAGGCATTTCGATTTTAAGTTCTTTACAAATCCTGAAATAGTGATCTACGGCATATTTGCTCGTAATGATTACGGCACTAAACTTAAGAGGGTCTAGGTTTTGCTTTCGGAATTCGGATGCACTAATACCTTGAATTTGGATAAACTTTTTAAAATCTACTTTAATATTCCATTTTTTTCCAATCTGGATAAATGGATTTTCATCATCCACAGGTTGGGGTTGAGAAATAAGGATACTTTTTACTTTAGATGCCATATAATAATTCTTTACCTCCGTTTGCTAAAACCATTTTTGCCAATTCAACTCCCATGTGTATTGCGTTTTCGCGCTCACCATTGAGTTCATACTTCACAATTGTAGAGCCATCCATAGCGGCAACGCCACCAGCCAAAGTGAGGTGGTTTGCAGTGCAGGTGGCTAAGCCAAATATGGGGGCATGACAGCCACCATTCATATAATTCAGGAACGATCGTTCTGCTGAGACTTCAATTTCGGAAGTACTATCATTTAACGTTAACCTGCACAATGCAGCTATGGGGTCATTTTTTCTGGCCATAACACCGACTGCACCTTGTGCAACTGCGGGGGCAAAAACATTTACGTTAAACTTTTGCACTACGTATTTAAGCATATCGTTTCGTTTAACACCAGCGTATGCCAAAATAATTCCATCGTAGTCACCTCTTATCAATTTATCGATTCTGGTATCGAGGTTGCCTCGTAGTTCAAGTACCTGATGTTGCGGGAAATAATGTTTTAATAAAGCTTGCCGTCTGAGTGAGGATGTTCCAATTTTGAAGGAGCGGGTAAAGTTTTCGAGATGAACCTCTTCACTGAGCGCGAGCATAACATCCCTTGGGTCCTCTCTTTTCATAATTGCAACAATTTCGAGGGCATCTGGCAGTTCGGTAGGAATATCTTTAGAGCTATGCACCGCGATATCAATAGAACCTTCGATGAGTGCATCGTCAAGAGCTTTGGTAAAAACGCCTTTTTCACCAATTTTGCTGATAGAAATATCTAGGAGTTGGTCCCCTTTGGTTTGGATTTCGACAATTTCAGCCTGCATACCAGACAAAGCAAGTGATTGTTTCACTGCATTTGCCTGCCATAGTGCAAGTCTACTTCCTCTTGTGCCAATACGTAGTGTATGCATATGTGATACCAAGCCCATTTTGAGATTTCGCCTAGTGATAGGTATGGTTATTCATATTGAGATGGAGACATCATACCGTTGCGAAAGCAATCAAATGAATAAACTCAATCTAATCAAATTACCAAAAACCAAGGCAAAATTTCGAAGGCGCAAATATACAAAAAAATAAGGAGGGGGTGAAAATGATACAATTGATATATCCCTTTAAAAAGGATCCAGATTTGCCTAAGAAGCAGAATTGAGAACAATCCGATACCAATATTTAACAAAATATTAACGTGATTTCCACCCACATAGAACATATACACCGAAAAAGCGAGTAGTATTATATTGAAGGGGAAAGCGGCTAAGACCTGCAAGTCTAGGTATACACCCGCTAAAAATTGCATTCTAAAAATCAAGGAAATGAATTGAAGAAACATCCATTTGATAAGTAATACTATCAGCAGAAAGGTAAAAACATAGAAAAACTGACTTACTGGGTGCAAACCATTAAACAAAAGGAATCCAATAAAAGATGAGTCATCTTTAGCATCTGCGTCTAAGCCTTGGAAGCAATTTGTATCAAAGAAATACATCATTAGGGTAAAGCTTGCGGCCAGAATGAGCAAAAAGTTGAGGGTCATCATTAGGGCTTGACCGGACCTTAGGAACTTTCTGTCAGAGATTAACTCCAATTCAAGTCGGTCTCTGACCAGCCATTGGGGCATAGCATTAAACGCCTGATTATTAGATATTTTTAATATTATCAACCCCAAAAGAGGGAATAACATAATCATAAGAATGATAAAATTATCTTGTTTGCGATTACAGGTTTTGGCATCTGTGATTGAATGCCAGTTGTGCAAAGCAGGGGTAGCGTAAAAATCATTTTGAAACCAGAAGACATCAGGGTTCAAAAAATATCCGGGTTGCTTAGGCCAATCATAATACCAAATAGCGATATTAGTATCTTGTAATCTGAAAGCTCTTTTGAATCCCGCTTTCGCGAAAGCGGCCTGCACATTCCAAGAGGGCTCAGCAGGAAAATATACATTTCTTATAGGTTGCGCACTCAGAACATGTAAGTCTCTTTTCAATACATCATCTGGTGTATGATATAAGGATGTTGCAGACCCGGGGTTGTATATGACAACAGAATCATGGTCAAATGAGAATGTCAAGCATGAGATATCCTTTAAACTATCGCATCCCTTTAGCAGCCAAACGGGTCTATGAATTCCTAAAGCCCGCCGATGCTTCCATTCTGTATCCTTACCTTGGGTTGTCAATACTACCTTTAGTTCGTTTTGTACGGGAGAGAGCCATTCCTTATCAAGCGGAAGTATTAAGGGTTCGAAAGGCTGATTATAGATTACAATCAATTTATCATTGAGGTATATCTCGGCAGTCCATGCGATACCTTCAAAGTATAGACAGAGGTTAGAGAAAGTATCTGCGACTATAAAATTTCGTCTTATCACCAATTTGTCTATGTCAGTTTCCCAAAACGGCACATTTCGGAAAGCTCCGCTATTTGCTATCCAAGGACCGTTGAGATTTTGCACAATTTGATGATTCTGAAATCGATGATCTACTTTAGTATGGATTGAATAGGGAATTGGGTAATATCTGGCTTGCCCCTGCACGCATAGAAACAGTAGGGTAGCGATTGCAATCCAATACGGTGCGAAAGACCTTCTAGCAGGCGCCGCAGAGTAGCTTAAACAAGTTGCTGGCGACTTGCCGACATAATATCTGATAGATGGATGCATCATGCGGCTCAAAATTGCAAAAAAGGGCATTATAAACCTTAGAAATAATCTCAATGTTTGCAGCAAACCTTTGGTGTTGCAGGAATAAATCAGGAAATTGCGGGGAATAAAAGGACAATACAATGGTAAATATCAGGGTAGGTTACGGCTACGATGTACATCAACTGTCAGAGGGCAGGGCATTATGGTTGGGTGGCGTTCAGGTACCTTATGAGAGGGGTCTATTAGGTCATTCGGATGCGGATGTATTGCTACATGCGATATGCGATGCACTATTGGGTGCAGCTGGTTTAAGAGATATCGGGTTTCATTTTCCGGATACGGACCAGGATTACAAGGGCATTGATAGTAAGATATTGCTAAGAAGAACACAGGAGTTAATTACCTCTAAGGGGTATGCAGTTGGCAATTTAGATTGTACATTGATCGCTGAGGCGCCGAAGATTAAGCCGTATATTGCGGCTATGCAAGGGGTTATATCAGAGATTTTGAGTATTTCTGAGGATCAAATAGCGATTAAGGCGACCACTTCTGAGCGTATGGGTTTTGTAGGGCGTATGGAGGGTATGGCGGCGCATTGTGTGACCTTGCTATACAAAGCGGATACTGGTCTGAGATAAAAGTAATTGACTCATTTGGGATCAAGCCCCGCCAAGTTGGTTTTATTAGGCTTGGTTTTATTTTGATTAGGCGCTTTTCTGATTTTTTTTCTTCGTTTGTCCGGCAACAAAAGAAGCAAAAATGCCTTCCCGGGATTGTAGAACGAGAAGGAGTTTGAGAACGAGTATGGAGAAGAGTATGAGATTGCGTTTTCAATCCCAAAGGCTTCTGTTGTTCTGCTTATTTTTGATGGTAAACGCAAGGGGCGTTAGCCCTGATATCTTTGTAGAATAATGAAGTAGCGCTTTTTATTCAAAAGGTGCGTTAGCCCTGGCATCTACGAATTTTATTCTAGGCTTGGTTTGTTGGGATAGGTTTTATTGTGATTACGCGCTTTGTGTAATTTTTTCTCTTCGTTTGTCCGGCAACAAAAGAAGCAAAAATGCCTTCCCGGGATTGTAGAACGAGAAGGAGTTTGAGAACGAGTATGGAGAAGAGTATGAGATTGCGTTTTCAATCCCAAAGGCTTCTGTTGTTCTGCTTATTTTTGGTGGTAAACGCAAGGGGCGTTAGCCCTGATATCTTTGTAGTATAATGAAGCAGCGCTTTTATTCAAAAGGGGCGTTAGCCATGGCATCTACGAATTTTATGATACTGTCCCAAAAAGGGTGTATTGTAATTATGGGCTCTCGTGTATTTTTTTCTTCTTTTATCTGGCAAGAAAAGAAGGATTCATGAGGGGCAGGTTTGCTGCAAACGTCGGCTGTAATTACTTATCTATAGAATATCTCAATATCCTTAGAATTCATCAGAATCTAGAATTTAGGATTAAGAGCTACACAGCTTATATTAGCAAGGGTTACATAATCAGCAGCGGGTGGCAGTCATGCCAGCGGTTTGCGTGAGGGGGTGCAGCGTAAAGCCCGCACCCCGAGCGCGTAGCGATTCGGGGGAGGACTTGTAGCGAAACACCCGGCCCCATGCCGTTTGCAAACGGCAGATGGGGCACGCCCAAATCTGTATTATTCTTGACCGAGTATCAGACTTAGTTTCTGTTGGATACTATCGAGTGTTATGGTTTTCATATTTTCGGCACTACGATTTTTATCGCATTCAAAACCGCTGAAGAATTCATTCGGCGGAATGATTACCTGCGACTTGGTTTTGGCATACGGCCCCCATCGAATTGGGTGACAAGCTGGGAATGTGCTATAAAAACCCAGCACGGGTCTATCGAATGCTCTAGCGATATGCAATGGACCTGTGCTATTGCCAATAAATATCTGACAGTGCTGAATGCATGCCATCAGTTCTTGCATATTGAGTTGGCCACAAAGATTTAGCGTTTGATAGCCGGAGGCTTCAGCTACCATTTCTGCGAGCTTCATTTCACCTTTGGTACCGGTGATGATTACTTTGCCGGGCAAAGCCTTGGTAGCTGCCAATTGACCCAGCAGCGCGGGATTCACGTCAATTGCCGAGCCCCCGGAACCGGGATGTATAATAGAATATTCATGTACCTGATGCGCATCGAGTATACTTTTCACTTTTAGTTGTGCTGCCTCAGAAACTACAAGATTAAACTTTACATCCATCTGATTGGGCATTGGCAGCCATCGGTTGAGGAGTTGAAAATTGTATTCGAGTTCATGCATTACCGGCTTTTTACGTTTTTGAAATACCGGAAGGTTGTACCTCCAACCATGCCAGCGCAAGCCCTGCCCTACTCTATAGGGTATATTGGCTTGATACAGCAGCTTAGCGATATTGGATTTTGTATTGGGCACGATACAAAGATCATAGGATTGATTTTGTAAGGTTTGAAGTAGGTGTTTATAATCTTCAATGTTATGTAAATCTGAGGGCAATCGATGCACTGTATTTACATCAGGGCAGGCCTCCGCAATTTCGGCAGAGTATGAAGGCACTAAAAAGTCTACGACCAAATCGGGTTTATGGTGTTTTAGCCAATTGGCTAAAGGCAGGGTTAGAATAAGGTCTCCTAATCGATCTTGTCGAACAATCAATACTTTTTGAATCTCATGAAAATCGGGAATCGAAGTAAAGGGTAGCATCATTCTGATATTGAAATGCTATGATCTTTTTCGGATCTGCTGATAACGACAGCTGCGGTGATATCTCCTGTAACATTGAGTACGGTTCTGCTCATATCGAGGATTCTATCGACGCCATAGATTAGGGCAATACTTTCACCTGGAATACCGACTGACATGAGTACCATAACGATTAAAGGGAGAGAGCCACCGGGTACGCCAGCAGTACCTATACCTGCGAGTACAGACATAAAGACGACAATAATTTGTTGGCTAAGACTGAGGTCAACACCGAACACCTGCGCGAGGAACAGTACGGTAATGCCTTCATAGAGCGCTGTTCCATTTTGGTTTGCGGTGCTGCCCACGGTGAGAACGAAATGGGTTATTTCTTTTGGCAATTTCAATTTTTGAATACTGACGCGAATGGCATCGGGCAATGTAGCGTTACTGGAGCTGGTAGCAAAAGCTGTGAGCATAACTTCTCGAATTTTGCCGAAGAAGAAGGTGGGTTTCATACCACCGAAGAAGTAAACTACAATAGAATAGGTACCGAATTGATGTATGGCGAGCGCGAGTAAAACGACGAGTACATAATTGAGTAAAGTGAGTAAAATGCCATATCCCATATTTGCTGTTAGCACGAACATAAGCGAAGCCACGCCGATAGGTGCAAACTGCATAGCATAACCAATGACCTTCATAACGATTTCGTAAAGTCCTTCGAGAAACCCTCTGAAAGCTGAGGTCTTTTGGGGATCGGAAGCGGAGAGCGCGATACCTAAAATAAGGGAGAAGAACATAACAGAGAGCAGACCACCACCTGTGTAAGTAGGGTCAAAAGCTCTGACCATATCTTCCATAGGGTTTTTGGGTATAATATTTACGATTACTTCGAGCGGGTTTCTTTCTTTGGCTTCTGCGGCCGTAGCGGCTATTTTCTCATATTTATGTTCATATTGACTGAGGAGTAATTCTCTTTGTTCTAGGGTAACGGAGTCTCCGGGTCTGAATAATTGCACGGTTGTGATGCCGATAATGACGGATATTCCGGTGATGAATATGGTATAGACGAGTGCTTTAAGTCCGATTCTACCGATTCGTTTGAGGTCACCGAGATCAGCGACTCCGAGGGTGAGAGCTGAGATAATGAGGGGTACGACCATCATAAAGATCATGCGCAAGAAAATATCACCAATTGGTTTTATCCATGCGGAAATTTGTTGAATAAGAATGGGGTCGACGCCAGCCTCCTGGCAGAATATGCCGGCGGCTACTCCGATCAACATGCCGCCAAGGATGCGTGCGTGCAATGGGATTTTGTTCATATTCTGGTAAAATTAATGAAAGTGCTGAGATATCGTGTGATGCAAGCGTTATAGAATCGGGATATTTTAGCGATTTTTGCGGTATGGAATTTCCTTCACTCACGATTTTAAACTATACAGAGGCGCATTCTGAACAAGAATCAGAATTGCTTTCTGCTTTACGCAGAGAAACGCATGTAAACTATTTATATCCGCGGATGCTGTCAGGTCCATTGCAGGGCAGGCTCTTATCGATGCTGTCAAAAATTGCAAGACCACAGACTATTTTAGAAATCGGCACCTATACAGGATATTCTGCTTTATGCCTGGCAGAAGGATTGGCACCTGGGGGTAAACTGATCAGTTTGGAAATTGATCCTGAACTGAGGAGTATTGCCGAGCGGTATGTTGAGCAGGCCGGATATTCAGATCGCATCGAATTGATTACGGGAATTGCGCTAGAGGTTATACCCACATTGGATGTAGCACTTGACCTGGTGTTTATGGATGCAGAGAAATATGAGTATCCTGAATATTATGCTGCAGTGATGCCGAAATTAAGATCCGGGGGGTTAATACTTGCCGACAATGTATTATGGAGTGGGCAGGTTACAGATCCGGAAATACAGGATAAAAAAACGGAGGCATTGCGGCAATTTAATCTTATGGTATCTAAGGATCGTGGGGTTGAGGTAGTGATGCTACCGATACGGGATGGTTTATCTGTGATACGTAAAAAGTAAGTCGTTTAGGTAAATGGCATCTCCGATGTGGTACAAGCAAGCCTAAAAAACGACCGTAACACCACAAAACCGACTTCTAAAATCCGACTTTGATATCTTGACCCAATCATCGGTAAACAATAACTCGACAAAATTTATCGCTGTTTAAAGATCTTGAAGAAACGAATAAGGCGACACGTAAGCCGACACAATGTTTATTATTTTTTGTCACCACACTTTAAAAAAAATCAATTGAAAGTTGAGATACATAAAAATAAGAAATAGATATGCCCGAACAACAAAACATAGAATACAAACAAAATTGGCACGATGACTACCTGAAATGGGTTTGTAGCTTTGCCAATTCACAAGGTGGTGTGATTTTTATCGGCAAAGATGATAACGGTAAACTAGTCGATTTACCTGATTATTAAAAGTTGATGGATGATATTCCCAATAAAATCCGCAACACGATGGGCATTTCAGCTGAAGTAAATTTGCACGAAGAAAAAGGAAATCATTTTATAGAGATTATTACACCTCCCTACTCTGTACCTATTTCGCTTAGAGGCAGGTATTATTATCGTAGCGGAAGCACTAAACAAGAATTGACAGGTGCATCGTTGAACGAGTTTTTATTAAAGAAATATGGCAAAACGTGGGATGATATGATTGAGCCACGAGCCAACTTTGATGATATCGACGAAAAAGCAGTAAACACATTTTTGAATGCATCCGAAAATGCTGGTCGTTTACCTGAAAATAATGGTTTGTCTATTCCTGAATTATTTGAAAAGCTTCGATTAACAGAAATCGGTCAGTTAAAACGCTCTGCCATAGTTTTATTCGGTAAAGACCCTAGTAAGTTTTATCCGAACACGTTTGTAAAAATTGGTCGCTTCGGAAAAGATGATACTGATTTAAAATTTCAAGAAACCGAAGAAGGGAATTTAATCGTTTTACTTCAAGGAGTTTTAAATCAACTCAATCATAAGTTTCTGATTAAAACGATTGAATTTGAAGGAATGCACCGAATTGAAAAAGGAGAATATCCAGTTGCAGCCATTAGAGAAATGCTATTGAACGCATTGGTGCACAGAAACTATATGGGTGCACCTATTCAAATTCGTGTGTATGACAACAAATTAAGTATTTGGAACGAAGGCAATTTGCCAGACGGTTTGACTATAGATGCATTGAAGCGTTCACATTCATCAAGACCACGCAACCCGATTATTGCAGACGTGTGTTTCAAAGGTGGTTACATTGACGCTTGGGGAAGAGGGACTATAAAAATCATAGATACTTGCAAACAGGCAGTCCTTCCCGAACCTGAAATGATAGAATTAGACGGAGGTTTTAGTATAACACTTTTCAAAGACAATATTTCGCGTGAAAAACTTGGTAAACTTGGTTTAAATGACAGACAAGTAAAAGCAGTTTTGATAGTTAAAGAAGGAGGTAAAATTACTAACAGTAAATATCAAGAACTATTTGACGTATCAAAGGCAACAGCAACAAGAGACCTAACCGAATTGGTTGAAAATTTTGGACTACTAGATAAAGTCGGACAAACAGGAGTAGGAACAGCATATATTTTAAAGGGCTCATAAAGGGCTCAAACGGCTCATTATGGCCTCAGAAACGGCTTAAAAACGGCTCAAAAATGAAAATAGAAATAAGACAAACAAAAGCCCAACCCTATTTTCAAGCACATTGCCAAAGCTTTGTCAAAGAACTTGCAAATCCAAGCCAGGACAAAATTATTTTTAAAAAATTTCCTTGCTCATCTGAAAAAAAATAAAAAACGAGACCCATAACCCAACAAAAAGCAAATGGAATAAGACAGCGAAAACCCAAACAATCAGATACTTAACACAGATGAAAGACAAAAGGCTAGCTTGTTATGCGCATTTCGGAAAGGCTTCTTATCTTTACTATATGAAAGAGAATATTCTTACCCTGGTAATGCTCTTATTACTAAGCTCTGCAATTGCTGCTGAGGTAAAATATACGGTACCGGAGCGGATGAAATTTTGCGGCATAGAGCTTACACTTACCGCGGAGGCTAGGCAGGAGATTCTTAAGACCGTTATCAAACTTACGCATAAGGAGGAGTATCTGCATACGCTTCAGCAGAGGTGTGATATCTACATGCCATGGGTAGAGGCTGCATTGAAGCAAGCGGGGGTACCTGAGGACTTGAAATATCTTGTGATACAAGAAAGTGCATTTATCGGGGATGCGGTATCTTCGTCTAATGCGGTGGGTTTTTGGCAGTTTAAAGATTTTACAGCACGAGAAGTTGGGCTGTCGGTAAACAATCAGATAGACGAGCGGAAGCATATCTATAAATCGACGATAGCCGCAGCTCGCTATTTTTATCAGAACAATCGCATATTTGACAATTATCTATATGCCGTGGTGGCGTATTATACTGGCGGCG
>Ga0247843_1007159_pt1 | contig 13970 bp, 12 predicted proteins | sample LaCruzMarch2017__FD_192420 | JGI IMG/M metagenome (GOLD analysis project Ga0247843, IMG submission 192420) | Freshwater microbial communities from meromictic Lake La Cruz, Castile-La Mancha, Spain - LaCruzMarch2017_8m | ecosystem: Environmental > Aquatic > Freshwater > Lake | place: Spain...
CCATTTACTTCATGAATGGTGCCACTATAGGCCAACAACGCGGCAGCTATAATTGCAAAATAGGAAAGTACTTTCCATTCAGCGCGCAAAAATGCCATGGCTCCAGCAGCAATCTTGCCAGCGAGGTTTTGCATTTTTTCATCTCCCGCATTTTGTTTAGACACCCATGCACTTTTGATGGCCATAACCACCAAGCTAATTACACCTAAAAGTGGAATTAAATAAACTACATTATAATTATTCATACGTTATATTTCGAATAGTTTTAGGGCGCAAAATTAAACAAACTTTGACATCAAACAATTAGAAAATATGAGTTTTTGAAATTTCGTGTCCATTTTTCAAGAATAAAATATTAATTCAAGATCAACTGAATAGACTTAACACCTAGATTTGACTCAATTGTTACAATGCATAAACCCTGCAATTCGGAGGGTATGGGTAATGTAAAGTCTTGATTTTCATAATTGTTATTAATTGTTTTTTGCAACCAAATTCTACCATCTACTCCATTAATTGTAATTTTTGTTTCATTACTTTGGGGGATATTTTTTATTTGAATAAATCCTTTGGCTGGATTTGGAGAAATACTTATTTCTGCAAGACCATCTTTTAATGTAGAATTGGTGTGTTGAACTGATGCAATTTCCAATAAACTTTGATTCCAATATGTACCAGAACCGGTAGTATCTAATTTTGACGCGGCAACACCGTATAAATATGTGCCAGTTCCCCAATTGCATTCGTCTACAAAAAATGTATCTGTGGTATTTGAACTTCCACAATTTTTCATTGCCCCTTCATATGTAAAGTTCGCTGTATCTATCCGATAAATGATATAATTACTCGCAGAACTAGATTTTGACCATCTTAATTTAACTGCACCATTATTTGTGGATTCAATGGTTAAATTCTTGACAGGTTTTAATTGATTCATCGTTAAAGTTGGATCTCCCATTAAGGCAATAAAGACTCCTTTATCAGATTGGTTGAATGCTCCGTTAAAGTATTCAGTGGAATTGTTTTGAGTAATTTTAGCACCATAACCTATATTCATTCCCAAACCCATGTGATGTAAATACCATTTAGGAATTCCACCCCAACAACTTGCCAAGGAACCTCCTGCGAGACTTGATCTCAATAAATTGTTTTTACTATCCCAATCACCGAAAAAACTACCGGCTAAAACGGTGAAAATGTTGCTAAAACTGCCTTTATTCGTTGAAAAGTCAGTGGACGTGCCTATTCCGTTACAACTATTATAACTTCCAGCACCGCAGCCATAACTCCATAAATAATTTCCAGTAGTTTGCGCTGTAAAATAATCCAATTGATCATTTACTGAGTCAATCCCCACAAAACAAGGAAAATTATGGTAACCAGTAGATGCTAAATTTAAAGACAAAAAGTTATTGTCTATTAGCGCTCTTTTCTTGACTGTTACATTACCCATTTTCCATTCGTGTACTCTATTTAAATAATCTTTTAATAAGGCAGTATCACTGGAATTGAAGACGGGGAGATCATAAAAATCTACTCTCCCTATTTCCAATTCAACTTCACTTGGAACTGTACTCTGGTCGAATTTACCATCATTTGGTTTATTGTGGTGCCTGCTGCTAGAGCCTGTAGTGCAATCAACTGTATAATCTGACCAAATTCCTTCTAAATCGCCGTAGTATAAATCTGCTGGCCAAGCACCTGTATGATTCCCAGAACCCTCAATGTGACCATCCGGCGGTACTCTGCTTCCTGTACTTGAATAAAAACCAGAATAGGGTACAGGAATATGACCTATTATATAAAGTGTCTTTGGCCTAATTTTTTGGGCATCAACAAATGACTTTAGTCTAGATTTAACATTTAATGGTTTTTCATTTCTTCCAGCATATAACTTAGAAATCTTCCACCCACTTTTCATTAAATCATTTTCTAAAGTTTGTATTTCTGACTTTAATGGATGGATAAATTGACTATCAATCAATAAAACAATGTGATTTTTTTTAAATTCAGGCATAAAATTGTTTCCAGCCCAAATATATCCTATAGATTGATTTGTCCCATTTAGCGTTTTTGTCACCAAAAACTCCATTTGTTGATTTCCGCCTGTACTAATTAGGAAAGTATTTTTCGTTGAAGGAACGTTATTAAAAAATTCAAATGTTTTATTTAAAAACATAGGTCTACCATAAACCGAATAGGTTCCTGTAAAATTGGCGTCATTGGGCCAAGTAATATTGATTCCTGAACTTGAAGGTATTACTTGTAAAGAAAGAACCTGTGTTTTTGCAACTTGCGCTTGCGTTAATCCAAATTGCAGAAATAAAACTCCCACTAACAGAGATTTTAAAAAGTTATAACGATTTTTCATGCGTACAAATATCTAATTTTCCGAAATATATTGAAAAATAAGTAATTATTCTGCTTTTATGATAGAAGACAAAAAGAAATCATTTATTTTCGCGTCGATAATTTATGAAAAGATCAAATTACATCGTGTTATTGGCTGGATTTTGTCAGATATTTAGTGTTTTCGGGCAAAAAAATGGTGGGAAAACAGAGGTAGAGCCTAAAGAATTAGCCCCTGCACTGCAGATTTATTTTAATGTTAGTGAATCAGAAATAAAACCTGCTGAACAAGCGAAGTTAACCACTTTGGTTTCTAAGCTTAAAAAAATGAAAGAATACCGATTGGTATTAACTGGGCACACCGACAGCACTGGAAACGACGATTACAACATGGAGTTGTCCAGAGATAGGGTAGACGCAGTTTATGATTTATTGTCTGACTTGGAGATTCCAGAAGATTTCATGATGCAAAAATACTTTGGAAGGTCAAAACCGAGAGAAAATGAATCTGATAAGGAAATGAAAGCGCGCAACAGACGTGTTGAAATTACCATTATAGAGAAACCCAAAGTAGTTGAAAAGGTTATTCCAAAACCAATTAACGACACGTGTACTATAGATACAACAATTAAACTGGCTGGTGGAATGGAAGTTACATTGAGTAAATGTGACTTTATAGCCATGAACAAACGTAAACCAGGAAAAGGTGTTGTCATTAAAAAGACCTCCGATATCATGGGAATCTTGAAAAGTGGTTACCCTTTAACTACCAAAACCAATGAAGGAATGCAATGGTTGGGAATAGTCGAGTTTGGCTTGGCTTCTGATACCTGTTTAAGAAAACCTGTAACAGTTAGTATTGATCCACAAGACTTTGATGGATATCAAAGAGCTAGAATGCGCGTTTATGTTAGAGATCTAAAGAATGGTAAAATGGGTAGTTCGAAAGATCGCTCGAAATCTGTTAAAAAGAAAAAAATCGGGAAAGATGCAATTAAATTTGATGTGACGGCAAGATGTCCAACTGGAAGAGATGAAGAAGGTGCTATTTTAATTGCCAGTGGAGTAGGTAAAAGTAAACAATGTGTTATAAAAGACAAAAGCAATCTCATTTCTGAAGTTTATGTAGTTGCCGAGAGTCCAACTACTATTATTCCTGCTGAGCGTGTTGGTAATAAATTTATTGTTAAATATTCTAAACTTACAAACGCATCGTTTGTTTTTAAACTTGAAGACGGTTCTTTTACTGAGCCAATATCTACTGAATCAGTAAAGAAAACTGGTAAAAAAGATATTGCAAGAAAAAGTTTGCGCAAAAAATACAAAATCAAAGAAAGACATTTACGCAGTTAAGTTTAAGAAGAACAAAAATGGTATCACTTACTCAAAGATCAGTTAAGGTTGTTAATAAAAAAATGACTTTTGGAGAACGCATTTACCTCCCTGCCGTTTTTGGAGGCATGTGGATTACCCTCAAACATTTTTTCAAAAAACACGAAACCATTGCATATCCTGAAGTTCAAAGACCAATGTCTAACGTGTACCGTGGGCAACATGTCTTAAAAAAAGATGAACAAGGAAGAGAACGTTGCACGGCTTGCGGGTTATGTGCGGTTGCCTGTCCAGCAGAAGCCATCACGATGGATGCCGCTGAAAGAGTAAAAGGAGAAGAACATCTTTACAGAGAAGAAAAATATGCGGCTAAATATGAAATAAATATGTTAAGGTGTATTTTTTGTGGTCTTTGTGAAGAAGCTTGTCCAAAAGAAGCCATCTTTTTAACAGATAGAATTGTAGATGCCGATTTTGGTAGAAATGAGTTCATTTATGGCAAAGACAAATTGGTTGAACCCACCAATCAACGCATTGACGTTTCAAAAAGACAAAATTGGGATTATAAAAATTAAAGAATGAGTTTATTTCAAAATCTGCCCTTGCCATTTTTAATATTGTCATTTATAACAATATTATGTGCCTTATATGTTGTTACGAGCAAAAATCCAATTCACAGTGTTCTCGCTTTAATTCTAACTTTTTTTAGTATTTCAGCGCACTATATTCTTTTAAACGCTCAGTTTTTGGCCATTGTTAATTTGATGGTTTATGCAGGAGCTATAATGGTTCTGTTTCTTTTTGTATTAATGTTGTTAAATCTCGATAAGAGTTCGGAACCTGTTAAATCTAACTTATGGGGAATTAGTGCTGCAATATGTGCAGGATTATTACTCGTTATAATTACAGCGTCTTTTCAGAAAGCTGGTTTAGCGGTCATGAAATCAAGTGCAGTGGACATTGGTTTGGTAAAGAATTTGGGTAGAGTATTAATGACTGAATACCTTGTTCCATTTGAATTGACAGGCATTCTATTCATATCTGCCATGGTTGGTGCTGTTTTATTGGCAAAACGCGATAATAAATCTGAAGAAATAACAAGTTAAAAATGTTGGGAATTTTTCAAAATATAGAGATTAGTCATTACATATACCTCAGTTGTGTTTTGTTTTGCATAGGATTGTTTGGTGTATTGTTTCGTAGAAATGCCATCATCTTATTGATGTGCATTGAATTGATGTTAAATTCAGTTAATTTACTTATGGCTGCTTTTACAGAATACATGGGAGATCAAAATGCAAACGGACAAATGTTCGTATTTTTTATCATGGTTGTGGCAGCAGCAGAAGCAGCGGTAGGATTGGCCATTTTAGTTATGGTATATAGGAATACCAAAAAAACCGATGTTAGTTTCTTAGATAGTTTAAAAGATTGATGAATACATTATCCATAATTTTAGGTCTTCCCTTGTTGGGTTTCATTATAAATGGAATTTTTGGTTCCAAAATTCCAAAGAGTTTAAGTGGAGGCATAGGAACAATTAGCGTATTTCTATCTTTTATATTTTCGATCATGGCTGTACCCATGTTCATTGAAAATCCAGAGTACACCATAAAGCTCGATTTATTTACATTTCTTAGTTTTGATACATTTAATCTTCGTGTTGCATTTACTTTAGATAGATTGTCATTGTGGATGACTCTAATCGTAACGGGAATAGGTACCTTAATACACGTTTACTCGATTTCATACATGAAAGAGGATGAAGGTTTTTATAAGTTTTTTGCATATTTAAACTTCTTCATATTTAACATGCTTTTATTAATCCTTGGTTCAAATTTCATAATGTTGTTTTTTGGATGGGAAGGTGTTGGATTGTGTTCTTATTTACTAATTGGATTCTGGTATAAAAATGCAGAATATGGTAAAGCCGCAAGGAAAGCTTTTATAATGAATAGAATTGGGGATTTAGGCTTGTTGTTGGGTATTTTTATGATAATCCAACAATTTGGAACGCTAGAATTCACCACTGTTTTTGAAGAAATCAATAAAGGCACTGTTTCAGTTAATACGTTAAATGCCATTGGAATCCTGCTATTTATAGGCGCAATGGGTAAAAGTGCTCAAATACCGTTATTCACTTGGTTGCCGGATGCAATGGCTGGACCAACCCCTGTATCTGCCTTAATTCATGCCGCTACAATGGTTACAGCTGGTATTTACTTGGTAATTCGATGCAGTGCATTGTATGTACTATCGCCAATTGCAAATGAAGTTATTATTTGGACGGGATTATCAACTGCAATTGTAGCTGCATTAATAGGTTTAAAACAAAATGATATCAAAAAAGTATTGGCTTACAGTACTGTAAGTCAGTTGGGTTTCATGTTTGTAGCGTTGGGATGTGGAGCATATACCACTGCGTTATTCCACGTTACCACGCATGCTTTTTTTAAGGCTTTATTGTTTTTGGGTGCTGGTAGTGTAATTCATGGCATGCACCATGAACAAGACATTCGTAAAATGGGGGGATTAAAATCAAAAATGCCCATTACCTATTACACTTTTTTAATTGGAACCTTGGCCATTACGGGCTTTCCATTTTTATCAGGTTTCTTCTCTAAAGATGAAATCTTGACCATTGCATTCAATCACAATATTGTCGTTTACATTTTGTTAGTGGGATCAGCATTATTGACAGGGATTTATATGTTTAGATTGTTGTTTGTGACATTCTATGGAGAATATCGCAATCAACATTATGCATTTGATAAAGTTCATGAATCACCTCGCTTGATGACTTTACCGTTAATGGTTTTGGCCGTACTTTCAATCTTAGGTGGTCTTTTGAATTTACCTCATTATCTTCAACATGAAGGGGGAATACTTCAAAATTGGTTAAAACCGATTATTGGCCTTACTCATTCTGCTCAACACGAGATTTCGTTTAATACAGAAATGATTTTAGTGAGTATTGCTGTTTTGGTTTTTGTGACTGCATTAATTTTAACGCGGATGCGTTACATATCACGCAAACATATCCCCCAAGAACAAACACCTTATGGAGTGTTGGGAATAATTTCAAATAAATTCTATTTCGACGAAATATATGATTTTGTATTCGTTAAACCTTTTGAAACCATGAGTATATGGCTGCAGCAAGTATTCGAGTTAAAAATTATTTCGAAAATTTCTTATGGTATTCACGATATACTTCGTTTTTTCGGTGGATTAAACAAGAAAATCCAAAATGGGAATATTGAATATTATCTAATGTTTATGGTGATTGGGGTTTTAATTTTGTTGGGTTTTAATTTTTTTAATTAAGTGGAAATAATACTTTGTCCTTTAGTCATTGCGCTATTAAAAGCGCTGCTGGGAAATAAAATAAATAAATGGATAATGAGTGTCCTGTCTATTGCCACTTTGGGTTTGGTAATAAAGGTATACTTTGAACAAGTAGTGGCTTTAAATAGTGGGGTTTGGCAAACTGTATTCGATAAACCATGGTTTTCGGATTCCATAAGATTTACATTAGGATTTGATGGTGTAACCTATTTATTGCTTTTGTTGACTTCAATTTTAACTCCCATTGTTATTTCTTCAGTCTCATACAATCGTCACAAATTCATTATTCCATTAATATTGGTCATGCAATCTGCATTAAACGGTGTTTTCATGGCTAAAGACGGTTTGATGTTTTATATCTTATGGGAACTTGCATTGATACCAATTTACTTTATAACACTGTTGTATTCTCACAAGGATGCGTATATCACAACCATTAGATTCTTCATTTTTACATTTTTAGGAAGCTTGGCAATGCTGGCATCCTTAATTTACCTTTACTTAAAAACGGGTTCAACGTCATTTTCCTATGAAGCCTTAATTAATATTCAACTGTCACTGAAAGAAGCCATTTTGGTTGGGGGCGGATTTTTACTCGCTTTTGCAGTAAAAATACCATTGGTTCCATTCCATATTTGGCAAGCTGATACTTACACAAATGCACCTGCTCAAGGTTCCATGATGTTGTCGGGAGTAATGTTAAAAATGGCATTATATGGCTTGATTAGATGGTATATGCCATTGTGCGGTGAAAGTATAAGTTATTTTCAACCGGCAATCATGGTTATGGCCGTTTTCGGAGTGGTTTACGGTGCGATAATTGCACTTAAACAAAATGACATGAAGCGTTTAATTGCTTATAGTTCATTGTCGCATGTTGGATTAATTACCGCTGGATTATTTAGTTTGACATTATCAGGGTTTGAAGGGGGGATGTTACAAATGTTCACACATGGTATTAATGTTGTTGGATTGTTTTTTGTAATTGAAATCATTGAATACCACTATAAATCTCGGGATTTAAGCCAATTAGGTGGATTGGCGAAACATCACAAACTTTTTACAATTCTTTATTTTGTTGTAGTACTTGGTTCTTTGGCGGCACCTTTAACAAATGGATTTCCCGGAGAATTAATGTTGTTAAAGTCCATTTTCGATTACAATTCACTTACAGGCATTGTTGCGGGTTTAACTATTATATTGTGTGCAGTCTATATGCTAAGAATGTTTCAATTATCTATGCTTGGAGAATCTGAAATTGTAATGAATAAAATTGATACAGTGAAGTTGATGCCTTTATTTATTATTAGTGCAATTGTTGTATATATTGGTTTGAACCCACAATCGCTCATTGATGTTATTCACCCTTCCATACAACACATAATGGAAGACATCGCTAATTCTAAAGGAGTACTATCATGATTGGACTATCCATAATTTTTTTCAGTGCAATAATTATTTTATTTACTGGTATTCAAAAGCCAGAAAAAAAATCAAAAAATCTAACGGTTTTTTCGCTTTTAGTGGCGGCTTTATTTTCGTTATTTGAAAATTTAGAGGTTATTAATACGCAAACACTGTTTGCTTGGGTTCCAAGCTCAATGTTGGATTTTAATAATTTCAGGCTTTCAATGGTTGCCTTGGTCTTGTTTTTATCTGCAATTATAATTGGTTTAATGCCTTCATCAGAGAAAAAGGGGAGTGACTTACTTGGTTTAACATTGTTCGCTTTATGCGGAGGAATAATTATGTTGGGCTCTAATCATTTGGTAATGTTGTTTTTGGGGATAGAAATCCTTTCAATTCCACTATACGTTTTAGCGGGAAGCGATAAAAAGAACCTATTTGCGAATGAAGCAGCAATTAAATACTTTTTAATGGGTGCATTTTCTACTGCCATCTTTTTATTGGGATGTGCTTTTATTTATGGAGGAACAGGAACGCTAATATTTGGTGAAATGCAATTGAAAGTCGGTTTCGCTGCTCATTTTGGTGAATTTCCTATTTTAATTAAACTAGGAGTTATCCTTATGAGTGTGGGTATGTTATTCAAAATTTCTGCTGTACCCTTTCATTTTTGGAGTCCCGATGTTTATGAAGGTAGCCCTAATAGAGTTACTTCATTTATGGCAATTATCGTCAAAATCTGTGGATTTGTCGCATTTGCACAATTAATGTCAAATTTCGAACCCATGCACTCTTGGTATATTAAGTGGTTAATTCCAATTTCTGGTATCACCATTTTGTTGGGAAATATTGCTGGTATGGTACAAAAATCAGTAAAACGCACATTGGCATATTCTAGTATAGCCCATGCCGGTTATTTAATATTGTTCCTATTGATTCCTTACGCTGAAAATGCACAAATTCTATTTGTATATAGTTTGTCTTATGGATTAAGTACTTCTGTTATGTTTTATTTGATAGACAAATATTCTACAGCAGACAATTTTGATTTTACAATTTTTAAAGGCATATTTAATTCTAACAAATTGGATGCAATGGCGTTAATATTGGCTGTGTTGTCATTGGCTGGTATCCCAGCTACCATTGGATTTACGGCCAAATACGTCTTGTTTTCAAAAGCATTTGAATACAATCAATGGGCAGTAGTTATAGGTTTAGTTGGTTCAGCAATAAGCATAGTTTATTACTTCAAGCCATTTAAATATGCTTTTGTAAATGAGAATTTACTGACAAACAGAGAATCAAGTCTTTTACAAATATTTTACTTGTATTGGCGATGTTATCTATTGTAGTTTTTGGATTGATTCCAGGAATAATACTTTAAAACCTAAATCCAAAACGGTAAATAAAAGGCCCGAGCGGACTTGAAAAATAATATTTGGGATTTAGAGCAACACCGAGCAAAATATAACTACCAAAGTTGTCTTCGTTTAGATAACCTATTCCGATAATTGAAGTTCCAAACCATTCTCTAGTTCTTGGTTCATAAGAGGTTACTGAGTTTTGTATTCTGTATTCCGCATCTAAAAAGAAGCTGTTTACTGGAATGCGTAAAAATCCGAATGCTGCAATGTTTGTGGATATGAGGCCACTGCCCGTGTTTGTGGGCATTGTAATGACCGAACCACTAATTCCACCAGCCAAGTATAACCTTTCATTAAATTGATAGCCAGTATATGGAGCCAATTCCAATTGGTAGGTAGATCCATTTCCAAAAACCGAAAAGTCAAGACCCGAGAATCTCATTTCTTTTAAATTTATAGAATTGTCGGCAAAAGAATCTTTTTGCTTTAATGCTGCTTTAATTTGTCTTCTGTTTGAATCCAAACCTTCGTATTGAGAATACAACGATTGGTTACTTGTAAACATAAAAATAACAAACGAAATCTTAATAATACCTCTCATTAGCTTGTATAGACGCAATTATACGCGTAAAATTGCAGTTGATTTATGAACGCAACAAAAAAGATTCACAATTTTTCAGCAGGACCGTCAATTTTATCTTCTTATGCCATTAACAAAAGTATGGAAGACATTCAAAATTTCGCTGGAACCGGATTAAGTATTTTGGAAATTTCTCACCGCAGTGCAGAATTTGAAGCGGTAATGGAAGAATGTAGACTTCTGGTAAAATCCATCTTAAACTTATCGGATGATTACGATATTCTCTTTTTACAAGGTGGAGCCTCTACACAATTTTATCAAATTCCAATGAATTTCTTAAAAACCAAAGGCGTTTATACTCAAACAGGTACGTGGGCATCTAAAGCAATTGAAGAAGCACAGGCTTATGGTGAAGTTATCATAGCGGCAAGTAGTAAATCAAAAAACTTTAATTTTATCCCCACTGATTATAGCATAGATCCATCGGCAGATTATTTTCATTGCACTAGCAATAACACAATTTTTGGTACACAAATGCAATCTTTTCCAGAAACAAACATCCCATTAATTTGCGATATGAGCTCTGATATATTTTCTAGAAAAATAGATGCCAACAAATTTCAAATGATTTATACCGGTGCTCAGAAAAATATGGGCCCTGCAGGTGTAACCCTTGCCATTGTTCATAAAGACATGTACAATAGAAAGGCTGATAGACACATCCCAACCATGTTGGATTATCAAATCCATGCTAAAAATGGCAGCATGTATAACACCCCACCTGTATTCCCAATATTGGTATCTAAATACAATTTGGAATGGGTAAGAGACAATGGTGGTTTAAATGGAATGGAAATTAGGAACACAGAAAAAGCCAATTTATTATACAACGCCATAGATTCTAGTGAGTATTTTGAAGGTACTACAGAAGTTAGCTCTAGAAGTTTTATGAATGTTTGTTTTGTCTTTAAACAAGAAACTCCTGAATTGGTATCTAAGTTTGAAGCTGCTTGTTTAGACGCGAATATTTCAGGTATTAAGGGACATAGAAGCGTGGGTGGTTACAGAGCTTCCTTATACAATGCTCTACCTATAGATAGTGTTCAAGCTTTGGTTGATGTTATGATGAATTTTGATAAATAAAACGAAATGAGAATACTTGCCAACGACGGAATAGACACTACAGGAAAAAACCTTTTGGAATCTAAGGGATTTGAAGTGATTTTAGAAAAAATCCCTCAAAATGAACTCGCAAATCGAATTTCTGAGTTTGATATATTAATTGTTAGAAGTGCGACTAAAGTGACTGCAGAAATTATTGAAGCAGGTAACTTAAAACTGATTGCAAGGGCAGGAGTGGGTTTAGACAATATAGACCTAAAAGCGGCAGGATTAAAGCATGTTCCTGTTGTTAACACACCCAACGCATCTTCAAGGTCTGTTGCGGAATTGGTTTTTGCGCATCTTTTTTCGGTTTCAAGATACTTGCACGTTTCCAACAAAGAAATGGCAGATAATGGAAAAGAAAATTTTAAAGAATTGAAAAAAATTGGATCTGAAGGTTTCGAACTTCAAGGAAAAAAATTAGGAATTATAGGTTTCGGAAGAATTGGACAAGAAGTAGCAAAAATGGCCATAGGTTTAGGAATGGAAGTCATTGTATATGATTATAAAATGAGAAGTTTCGACCTAACGATTTCTTTACATTCCAAATATCAATTGAAAAACTTTCAATTGACGCTACAAGGGGTTGACTTAAAAACAACCTTAAGCACAAGTGATATCATTACAATACACACTCCTGGAAGTGAAGAAGTAATTGGAGCAAATGAATTGAACGAAATAAAAACTGGGGCAGTACTTATAAACTGTGCTAGAGGCGGCGTTGTAAATGAACAAGCATTGCACGATGCCGTTTCATCCGGCAAAATTTCGTTTGCGGGCGTGGATGTTTTTGAAAATGAACCACCTACAAACGACACAATTTTAAAATTAAAGAATACTTCATTGTCTGCGCACATTGGAGCCAGTACCAAAGAGGCTCAAGAAAGAGTAGGTGTGGAACTTGCAGAACGGATTATTGGCTTTTTTAATAAATAAAAATTGATATCTGCATTCCCTATTCAGACACTATTGCCCGACAATTCCTGCATTGATGAAATTGTTAGTTTGGGTTCTGGAAAACTGCCTGAATCTGTATTAATTGAAAAAGCACTTCGTTTCCCATCGAACTATATTCGTGTAGTTAAACCTCAATATATTGATCATGATTTAATTCCTGGTTCATCTGATTTTTACGATAAAAGTAAATTTTATTTAGATGAACTGATTAAGAATTCTAAAATAGTTCCTCAAGTTGAATCTATTTATTATTACAATCAAAAACACAATTCTGGTGTAAACTTAGGTGGGTGGATAGTGGGTATAGATGCGGACGACTATTTAAATGGTCGTGTTAAAAAACATGAAAATACCATTAAAGCCAAAGAAAAGCGATTGGTAAAACACATCCAAATTTTACAATCCATGGCTGAACCTGTATTGTTGTCGACTATTTTACCTGAATCGATGAAAGCAGCTGCCAAAAAACATATAGACACGAATAGTCCTATATTGGAAATTGCCGATGAAAATAGAAATATTCATCAGTTATGGCAAGTTTCTGATAGCGATTTAATGAACTCTATACTTTCAATGTTCAATCAAATTGAATCTTTGTACATTGCCGATGGACATCACCGTGTTGCCTCTACAAGCCAATATATAATCCAAGAGTTTGGTCACAACTCAGGTAAAGGATTTATGTCTTTGATTATGGATGAAGGTGATTTACTTATAAAGCCCTTTTATAGACTTTTAAAGGACATAGACCCTAACACATTGATTCCATTTTTAGAGTCATCAAATATTTATATCGAGACTTTAAAAGAAGCTGTTTCTTACGAGTCAATAAATAAAGGGGAAGTGGTTTTTTATTCAAAAGAATTTATTATTAAAGCTCAACTTCCTGAATTGTCGAATGTTTCAGCTAAGGACAAATTAGATGTTTCTATTACAGAGAAATTGATTTTATATCCACTTTTTCAGCTGCAAGATTCTTCACAAGATGCTAGAATTGGTTTTTTACGTGGGGATACACCGGTAAACGAAATCATGCACAAATTATCGATAGGAGCAATTGATTTGGCCATTTTATTTCATCCAAACAGCATGGAAGAAATTCGTAATGTAGCTGATGAAAATGAAATTATGCCACCCAAAAGTACATTTATTGAACCGAAACTTTTAACTGGGATGGTGATTGAGGATTACAAAGATCGTTAAAATAGCGACAATTGTTTTTTATCTGGCATTAGTTTAAATACACTCTGAACCTCTTGGCTTAGCTTTAAAAGCGTTTCTTTGTTAAGAGAATATATAGATGAGGTTTTATGCAATTTCAGCAAAACATAACCATCTTCTTTGAGTTTCTGTATATGACCTGAAACGGTACTCTGTGAATAGGGCAGTTTATCTACAATTTCTTGACATGTACTTGGACCATTTTCCATTAAAAACAATAAAATACTGATTCTTGCTGGGTGTCCAAT
>Ga0247843_1007161_pt1 | contig 13968 bp, 21 predicted proteins | sample LaCruzMarch2017__FD_192420 | JGI IMG/M metagenome (GOLD analysis project Ga0247843, IMG submission 192420) | Freshwater microbial communities from meromictic Lake La Cruz, Castile-La Mancha, Spain - LaCruzMarch2017_8m | ecosystem: Environmental > Aquatic > Freshwater > Lake | place: Spain...
ACGCGTCGATGTATCCTTTGGAGATAATCACACAACTATGTATAATTTAGGTGATGGGAAAACGGTTCGATTTGAATACCATAAAGAATACAAAGATGAAAAATTGGAGGAAGATATGAGAAAACTCTGGGAAGAGTTCCGAATCAAAAAATAATTTATGTGAATTATTATGCGAACAATCTTTGTATAATAATTTATCTTTTGGTAAAGATTACGAGATAACTGTTGAACTGCCAAAACCTAAAAAAATTGTTAGTCCTTGGGTTGGTCCATTCGTGAATGATAAAAAATGATTTAAAAAATATTGTATTTTTTAAATATTATAAAATGGAGCAAAATAATATCCCAATTCTAACTATTGGAGACAATCAATCCTTTACTATTATAGAACTAATAGATATCAATACATCATTGAAAATAAAAGTGAGATTGTCCTCAAATGACATAAATTTAATTCAAGAAAAATATAATCGTATAAAAAAATTGGTAAATAATCCAATTATTATCATAAATTTTCCAATTTCTGATATTTCGTATAATCTTGACACAATTATGCAATTTTACTTAAATTTGAATCGTTATATTGGATAGTTTTTTCCAAATTGATTTGGAAAATTATAATATAAAAATTGATTTGAATTTTACGATTATTTTTAGTCTATATATTTCAAAATGAGCACACAAGAACATAAAATAATCAAATCAGTTTTTTCCGATAAATCTGATAAGAGAAAGAGCAAGAGTTTCGTTCAAATTTATGATGTTGAAAACGGAACTTTTGTAATAAAAATATACAATTATGTTTCAGAAAAGTTCTTCAAATTCGCTTTCAAAAACGAATTTGATGAAAAACCATCACAATTTCGTATAATTTACCATAAAATAATGGTCCCAGAAGAGGATGATGATGGAGTTTATTTTCTTGAATTAGAGCAAATTTACGTGTGCTTTATTTACAAAGCCCGGTTCGTTGTTGTTCGATTCGGATACAATTTCCATTTGAATATATTTGAAATGAAATCATCAAACACTTTTGATTGTGAATTTAATGAAAAGAAAATTTCAATTGAAAAAACCGGAGATTTTCGGATTTGTTGAATTTTTCTCAAAAATGAGTAATAATCCAATTATTATCATAAATTTTCCAATTTCTAATATTTCGTATAATCTTGACAAAATTATGCAATTTTACTTAAATAATCAATAATTGCATTTTTCAATTCATCCGGTTTTTTATTTTTTGTGTTCAAAACTAAATTATAACAATTGGAACGAGGTTTAATAAAATAATTTTCAGTTTCAACAATCTTTTTTATTCCCAATTTTTTGAATATAAATCTTACCAAATCTATCAAATTTTTTTCACTCTCAAATTCATATTTTATTTTTTTCAATGATTTTATGAAATTATTGTAATTTATTGTATCTATTGCTTCATCTTTATTATTCGTATTTTCATAATATTTAGTAAATTGATCATATACAAATGTTCCTCTTGGGTCATAACTTTTACGTTTATTTAGATTATCAGCCAATTTATCTAAATTAGTGTAAATGAGTATTTGAATATTATTAGGAATATATTTTCTTATAATTGGGCGCTTTTTATCGTCAAAATCATCAACTATATCAATTATATTATTTTTCTTAATATTTAATTTACTAATAATTTTTCCATACAAACAGTTATAAAAAAATTTATCTTTTTCTTTTTGCGTATAATATTTATTTTTTAAATTTTTATATTCGCAAACTTTGAAAAATATATATCCAAACTCATCAAAAACATTATCCAGTGATATTTTATTGTATTGTTTTGGAAATTTATCTATAATTGAACTTTTACCTGCACTAGATGTTCCAGATATAATTATATTCATTATAATTATTATAGAAAAAAATAAATTAAATATTCTGGTCATAATCAATTACGATAAATATAATAGATTTATAATTACAATTACCTAAATACTTTTTCCAAAATGAGGAAATCAAATAATAATATAAAAATTATTTTATAAATATAATATTATTATAATGAGTATAGTTTTGGATCCTTGGAATCCAATTGATTTTATTTTACAACAAGGTATAAATAAAATAATGGGTCCTCTTACTGAAAATAAAAAAAGATTTGTTTTAGAATTCAAATTAGATAATAATAATTTATATACAATAAATAATGAAGAAGAATTTAAGCATTTATATCTAAAACTAGGAGATATAGGTATATTAGAAAATGTTTCAAAATCATCTTATTATAGAGGTTCTGAACTAGTATTATTAGGATTACAAATATTTTATAAATTAGGAATAAAAAAATGTAGTTTGGTTGATACATCGTTTTTTGTTTGTGATAGAAAAATGAATTTTTTTTCTAATAAAGAAAACATAAATAAAAAAGAAGAAATACAATATAAATTGATAAATCTTTTTAGACATGAAACTACATTTTATTCTCCATTTGGTTTTAGACCTTTCTATAAATTTAAAAAAACAAATTCAAATTTTAAAAATAATAGGATACAAATTAAAAATATAAAACATGAAGACGAAGATAAAAATGATGAAATTAAAGAACTATTAAATAAACTTTTTAGTATTAGTTGGGAAAATATAAATAATTATATAAATTTATTATATTCCAATATAGAAAGATATAGAAATAATTATAAAATTAGGAATTTTTATAAATTTAAAATATACTGGGATAATTTGTATAAATCTTGGAATAATTTTTATAATAAATTTCATGAAATATCACCAAGTCCTTTTAGATCTTTCTCATATTTTAATCATGAAGAATGTAATTTATTTATAAATTGGCTAGAACTTTATTCATTCTCTTATATTGAATATAATACAAGTATTTTTGAAGAATTTAATGGCACAATTGCTGGAATAAATGAATTTAAGGAATTGAAAAATTTAATTGAAAGTGTATATTGGATAAATACAAATATAAATTCACAATCATTTGTGTCAATTTTGAAAAAAAATATTTAGAATTTCAATTGCAAAATTGATACAAATGATTGCAAAATATTATTGAGCAATTATGACAAATTTTTTAAAGATACCTTCATTGGTATATGGAAATTAAGAATTTGCGATGGATTATGCGACATATGAACGCATTTTAGCAGTTAAATCTTTATAAATTCATTCAATAAACAATTTTACTCTTCTAAAATAATAACACTTTTCATAATCTCCAGCCATTTTGTATAATTTACGTTAAATTCTAACGCAATTGGTATATATTCTTCATCTTCCAGTAATTCTTCAAATTTACTAATTAGCAATTTTGTATAAAATTGGTAATCTTTCATAAAATTCATGTTCTTTATCATGAAATCATAAAGAACAAAAGAGATAATTGCCTTATCTTTTTTTTCAGAAACTATTTTTACCAGAAATAAAAGGATTTGGCTAATCAAAACAACTTCGTCTTTTACATATTCTTGGTATATTGGTTCTTCGGCGAATGGTAAGTCAATTCTCCGAAATATATTTTCTAAGTGCGGCATTTTATCCATTAGTCTTTTGAAATTTTCACAATTTGCGATTCTTTCATTCGATTTTATGCAAAAAAATTCGGATAAGTCATTCTCTACCAAATTGAACATCTCTGGAAATACATAGCGCGTTGAACAACAGCATACATAATTTGATAAAGATTGTCTTAAATCTTTATTTTCTTGAATAAGATTTTTTACTTTATTATTCAAACTTAAAAATTGACCATCTGTGATGCTATCTTTGATGTCATATATATCTTCAAATATATCTAGATGATTGGACATTTATTTGTATATACATGTGGGACTAAATTATTTTTTTTCAATTTTTATCATATAAAAATTGAATTTAAAATCAAATAGACAACAAATGTAAAAAATGTCATCCAAACAGAAAAAAATCGAAGAAACCTTCCAACACATCCGCGATAATTGGAAAGAAGAAGACTATAAAAAATGTTCATTGGAATGGAAAATTAATCAACCATTTATTTCAAAAGAAGCAACCCAATATCAATGTGGTGGATGTGATACATTTTGGGCTTCTATTCAATATATCAATGACCACGATAATATTTGTCCCAAATGCGATACCCATTGTCAGCCTATGCTTTGCAATCCAGTAAATTGGCTTTCGGTATTGGAATATATTGACCCGAAATATCATCATTATTTGATACCAAAACGCGACGCAATTTCATTTCTACAATTTATTAAAGACCATGAAAATATTACTGAGGAAATTGGGTTGATTGGAGACGATTTTACTGCTTTCTTAGACGGGATTACATTAAAAGAAATCCATTTTGACTACATTGGATTTTATGAAGAAAAAACAAAAAATGCGTATATTTATTTGAAACAAGATGCAGTTAATCATACTATAATATATCATGCTTGGCAATTATTTTGTGATAATGATGAAATTGACGTAAAAATTTATGGAAAATATTGTGGAAATTACTCCATAAGAAATGACTATGAAACGGAAAGGAAGTATTTTTACAAATATTTGATGAAAATGTTGGTTGATAAAGTGTTTGAAGAATAATTTTTGGATTAAAAATTTAATTTAGAGCGTTGCGTATTTATAAAACATATAACATATACGAATAATGGAATCAACATCACAATACAATGACACAAAATCTAATTATCAATTTCTAATTGATAAATATACTTTACCAGTATGGTTTGATTATTCTGATATTGATTAGGAATATCCCAGTTCTGGATGGAAAAAATGTGTTATCATTCATTTTTTCATATATAGTAAATATTTTTTAAATATGCAAATTTGTAAAATTATTTAAAAAGTATTTACTATATATAATTAAAAATGGAAGAATATAGAAAAATAAATGTAAAATATGCTTCTGATATTAAAATTGGTGATTTAATTTTATTTAATAATGAATATCCACCATTGATATGTGAAGTAATTAAAATAGAAAAAGGAAAAAGACATAGCAGAGAAGATGGTTATCCATATATTTTTACCGGCAAAAAAAAAGATATTTTATATGAAATAAAACGTTGGAATGATATTACAAAATTCGTCCCTTTAAAATTTACAGCGGTGTAAATCATATTTAAAAAAATCAGAATATATAGGATAAAAATGGAAAAAAATATTTTTATAATAGAACCTCTATGGAACTCTTCGCAATTAGTTCAAGAAGTTGGTCGTGCAATAAAGTCAGATAAACATAGCAATATTTCATTATCATCGGAAGAATCAAGAAATGTAAATGTTAGCATATCAAGTAATAATCCAGAAGATGAATTTGGAACATTCTATAAAATAAAATTACTTTATAAAAATACGATTGTTATTCCAAATTATAAAACAACTCATTTTGAAAAAGTAGTAGAATATCATTTAAGTAAAAAAAATGATCACTATTATTATTATAAATTTACTGATAATGAATTAGTATATATGTCAAATGAATTCAGGTCAAATCATATGGTTAAAAATATCTATCATATCATACAAAATATAGAAAAAATGAGTTGTGGGAAAATTAAAAAATATATGATATTTACCCAATTAGATTTAGAAATTTTATGTGATTATTTGAAAAAGAATAACATATTACATAGAATTAAAATACAATATGATAAAGATAAAACATATGACCGGTATTTTTCGTATGATGAATATAATGAAATAGATAAAGGAATGTATTTTAATCGTACTGGTTCAAATTATGAGAAAAATAAAATAATGAATATATTTGAATTATATGTTGAAGTTTATAAAGGATTTGTAGATTTATGTAAAAATTCAGATATAAAAAACCCTAAATATGGAATATATTTAGATTCGAATTGTAAGGCTAAAAGTTTTGCAAAATAATATTCTTTTAGCTCGAAAATCGAATACCAGCATTTCCAGACGAAATGTTATAAATGTTTGCATTCGTATCATTTCTTTCTGCAACTTTTTGTATATAACTTATTTCTATTCTATTTGGAGATGGGACATATGGTAATATTTGATGTCCTTGACTTACCAAATCACTAACTATTTTACTGTAATTTGAACATTGTTCGGGTGTAGTCAATACCAACGTTTTAACTACTGAATAATCATATGGTTTTACCAAATTAAAATAATCACTCATTTTTATTATTTAATTACATTTATTATTTTAAATCAATTTTTTATATGGTTTCATAAAAAATTGATTTAAAAATTATTATTACTTATTATAAAATAAATAATGAGCAACATTAAAAAAACATCTCATTTTTCTGATTTGTTAGAAAATACAAAAGATATAAAACCACAGCAATATACAGAAGAACAGTTTAACTCAGATCTAAAAAAATGGATTGAAGATGAAAAATATTACAAAGGACAAATGAATAGCATTGACAAATATTTTCTACAAAAATGGATTCGTAAAATAAGCAAAGAATAATATTTATATTTATAATATATAATAGTAAGTAAAAAACTGGTTGAAACTGGTTTAGAGGTAGCGGGTGGTCTTATCGATGGTGCAGTTGGAAATGGTATTGAGGCAGGTGTTGATGTCTACAAGTCTTATGAGGATTTTTCAAATGGGAATGATTTAGCCGGTGTAATTGATGGAAGTATGGCGTGTTGTATCACGGTGTTATGACCAGCATTGACGCGACGACTGGACAGTGGTGGTAAGAAATTATAAAAATTTTAATTGAATTTCAATAAAAATTCAATTAAACATCTTTCATAGTAATTGGGTTTGTCATTTTTTTCTTAATTATTATTCAATTCGATTTTATTTTTTTGGAGCAAAATACCAAACACCATCTTCATTTCTACAATTCGGACACACCTTTTTTCGTCTTATATTAAACCAATCTACTACCGCAGCTCTTTTATAACTCGAAAAACAACAACCTGAAATGATCCGCTCTTCATCCTCCTCAAAATCTTCCTGTGAAATTCCACAAATCAAATCATTCTTTGGAACAACTTTTTCTTCATATAATTCATTCGTAATTTCTGTTATATCATCATCTTGTATAGAACAGTATATTTCTCTACGAAATCCAGCAAATCTTTTTCCCGCCATTCCACTGTGTATCATTAATGAATTATAATTTGTTGTAATCAATTCAAATCCAACTTTATTAAAATTCTCCGTCATATTAAATTCCAAAATGATATGATTAAACAAAAATGTTTTGTAATGGAATCTTTCCATAATAAACTCATTTGGACTCAAAAAATTTAAATCATAATTAGATAAAACAGTTATTATATTTTCATCCCCAGTTTTTATTGTAATACTTGTTATTATATCACGAATATTTTTATCAAATTTGAAGTAAAGTGAATTAATAAAATTAGTTCTACTCATTTCATTTGTTCCATCTCCATTATCTATATATAACTTATTTCCAGATATTTCTTTATTATATCCAATGCTGTCTTTCATCAATATATTATGTCTATATGTTGATATTTCTTGACGGTCTATATCAAGATCCGCACAATGTAAAAAACACTCGCATTCTTGTTGGATTCCATTTATTACCATTTTAATATCATGATATTGCAGACCTACGATTGGTAAAAATTCCTGATTATAAAAAACTTTATCAAATTTAATAATAACACTAAAAAAATTTCCACGAATAGATGTTTCGCACATCTTATTTTGTATATAAAATGTCGTTATATTCTGTCCTCCAATAACTAAATCAATTGATTTAATAATATCTTGTGGATTAAATACAATTTCCATACCATATAAAATATCCATATTTCTTGGAATCTGAATGTGGTTTCCCATCACTTCCACCTTTTGTGTAAAATCAGTTTTATTTGATGGTTTAATATTCCATATTTTTGGTAAATCTCCTTTTATATGTTTTTCAACTTCTGAAAACATACGAGAAGATGCGGTTTCAGTTAATAATAATAAAGTTGCGTCTGGATTCATTTTTTTATAATAATAGCAAATTATCTTTAAGCAATTTTGGGAAATTGGTGTAATTTTACTTATATTGGATTCGGATTCGGGCTGACAAAAAATATTTTTTTCGTCGTCGATATCCCAGTTTTACAAATGGGACACTTCTTCTCAATTAGTGAATTGTAGCACAATTCACAAATACAAATGTGATTGCATGGTTCCAGCAATAGCGTGATTGCGCCGTCGTAGCAAATTGAAGCTGCATTTTATTATTTTATAAGTTTTAACTTTTTATATCACAATGTGGAATTAAACTCCCAATGACTGGATATCGCCTTTACAAACCGGGCATTCCTTCTTTTTTTCAAGCATATTATAACACGCCGAACACATTATTAGATGCGCACATGGTAAGAAACGCAGATTCTTCTTGTTTGAATAACACATAATGCATTGTTCTTCTTCTACGTCTGTCTGTTCTAATACGAGAGACGCCGGTAGTTCTAATCCAGCCACTGTCACAATCCCACCAAAAACAAATCCGATATCGTCCGTCATCCTCGCATAATATCCGCGATATCCACTTCGCGCCGTATGATTATCGCAAATGCGCACCCTTGCCCCACTTCCATCATTCCTCTCATAATAAACACTATTATTATCATTCCTAGAAATACTGAAAATAATATTTGGTGGTAATCCATCAATTTCAATTTCAACAACATCAGAGGCACGTGTGTTCGCCGGATAAGCTAGATATGATGAATATTTTGAAGCATAAGTCTTCCGTATCTTGTTATCATACATAAAATCGTAATAAGCCCAAATTTGATAATTACGCCCAGCATACCAATCCGTTGGATTAGCATCAACTAAAAATACGCGGACATCCTCAAAGTCGGCAATTGGATAAACTTCATTTCCATCGCGTATATAAGTCGGCAAATAAGCATCATTATTTGTTCGATAAACTGTTAGTGCACCTGTGGAAACTGGTTCTTCTCTGCTATACATTGGTCGATTTTTATAATTCCTGAAGGCTTCGCAATAGTCAGGATTTGCAAAAATCCAGTTTCCATTATATTTAATTTGGATTAGCATTTTTATATATAATGGACCATTTCTTTTAAGTTATAAAATCCCAGGTGACTTATGTTTCCTAATTCCCAATTTAGCTATTCCATCTTCTTCATTTTTTGTAGATAAATCCCCAATAAATTTTATATGAGTTCCATCCTTGAATTTATTAGAATAATAACTACAAACCTTGGATCCGGTACAAGTACACCAAGGTGATAATCCATCCGTTTTTTTTCCATATCGTAAATAAAATGCGTCTTCACTTGCGATTCCAATTGGATTTCCAGAATTATCAGCGTATTTTCTGGCTTCTGGACCCAACATGCAACAAGTATGATGGGTAGAATCACTAAAACAATGTGAAGTTTTATTATAATTTGGTAATCCACATTTTTCTAAGAGTTGTTCTCTCGTTTGCATACTATCAGGAATATTAAAAAAATAGAATAGTTCTGAGGGATTATGAATAGTTTTTTTGAGTTTTTTATTATCCTCATATAATTTTCCAATAAATTCATTATGAATTATATACTTTATTTTTATATTTTTAGAAATAATTAGGTCTCTATATTTTTTTAATAATTTTTTAAGCATTTTTAATTGTTCTTTTGTTCCATATATTTCTATTATAGGCATAATATATATTATAAATTAAAAAATTGATATAATTTATTCATGATGTTTCACACAATAAAAATGGAAATTAGCCAAAAAAAGAAACATTGTGGATTACCATCTCCTGCTGGTATATTCAAAATCAAAGGTGAAAATAAGATAACTGGAAGACAAAAAGATTATTTAATTTCTGAACTTGCGAATCTTATTATACCAGAAGATGCCGTAGATAACTTATATACATCTATGACTGAATTAGAAATTGATGAAGTTGATTTGAATAATATTTGCACGCCAAATTTTATATATGGATACAGCAATGGAAATCGTCCTGAGAATTATACTGTTATTTTGAATATGAGTGAGGATATTCATGTTGATACAAGAATATACAAAATTGCTTTATTAAATAGAAATTCTGACAAAATTGAACTATTCACTACTACAAATTCGACAAATGAACAATTGATTGGAAAAGGACAAACAGTTGAATGTTTTAATCCTTTATGGAGAGTTTGGAAAAAAGCATCATTAGACGCAGATGTTTCTTTTTGGAGAAGACTACGCGAATGTTGTCAGAGAATGATTATCTAATAATATTTTCTGAAAAATGAATTTTATAATAATAAATAATTTTAGAAAATTGTGCAAGAAGGATTCATTTGCGAATCAGATGTTTGCCTTGTGTAAATTATCAATTCATAAATATATTCCGCCAGCCCGGCATATGACCCATTTTTTGCAATATTTTCCAAATGCAATTTGATATCAATATTACATAAAACTTGGAATTTATCAAGGCAACATATTTTTCTTTCATGGAGGTCAAGCTCTGTAAATTGATAATTCCGGAAATTATCAATTAAATTGTTGTCGGCTAGGTATTGATATCCAGCTTGTAAATTTGTTGATTGCATTTTATCATTCTTATAAATATATATAAATTTATTCAATTTTTTACTTCCATATGTTTGCAATTTTAGCATAACTTATAGTTGTTAAACTTGCTTCTTTCGAATTAAATTCAACATAATTAACACTATCATTATGCTTAAGTGTTGATATACATATTGTTGATGATATATCTGGTGAAATATACCACAATTTTGCTATATTATCAACTCCACCACCTGTTGCAAGAAGATATGATGATGGATGAAATGCAATTGACTGAATGCAACTAGTATGACTAACTAGAGTTACAACAAAATTCACAGATGAATAATCAGATGACATTTTCCATAATTTTATTGTCATATCAGAGCTTCCAGTTGCAATTATTGGTTTTTTTGGATGAAATGCAACTGATTGAACAGATGATTTGTGACTAACTAGAGTAGAAACACATTTCACAGATGAATAATCAGATGATATTTTCCATAATTTTGCAGTTTCATCATAAGAAGAAGTTGCTAAAAACAGTTCAGTTGGATGAAATACAATTGAATTTACATTTCTGGTATGTCCTTTTAGAGTTCCAACTGCAAACTCAAATGGGTGGTCATCTGAATAAATCCACAATTTTGGAGTATTACTATCATATTTTGCATCTGCTCTTAAATGAACTTCTGAATGATGAAATGATATATATCTGTGAAAAGTTGGACTTAACCAATGCTCTTGAGTTGAAATACATTTTATATTTTGAAAATTGTATTGTTGTGAAAAAATTATTTGAGCATGATTTCTAGAATATCTCATATTGCCAACTAATCTTTGTGCAAGTATAACAGTCAAATGTGATTTCATAAGTAAATCAGTTCTTTTTTGTTATTCAAAACAATATCATATATTGGATGTTGCATAATTGGTATTTTTTGAGATCGAAACGGGAATAAAACCTTAAGTTGCTCTCTATTCGTCTGAAATGCCCATAAATATACTGGTGCTATAATGTAATCTTGCATTTTTTCTTTATTATAAATTTACTGTTAAATTAATCAATTTTTTATCCATTTTTAAAAAGGGTAAAAAAATATTTACCATTTCTTAGTGTAAGAAAATAATAAATTAAAATTTACCATTTCTTAGTGAAAGTAACATTAGCATTCCATCCACTAGATTGGCTGTAACCACCACCAAAACTGAGAGAAGAATTCTTTGATGCGGGAGATGATCCTGAGAAATTGACTGTAGTTGCGCACTTGTCAGAAGGCTTAACCTGCGAGACTTTCATTCTTATACTCTATATAATATTTTATTTTTCATAATTATCCTAAATCCATAAAATGCAAAAAATTGAATAAATAAATTGGAATAATATAAAATATAAAAAACATCATGGGAGCGTGCATTTCGTGTATTAAAAAAAATCCACAATCTAATTATATAATGAATCCAATTGAATTTTTAGAAAGAATTGACCCAAAAACGGTCCCCAAAGTTCCATTCCAAGACAAAATAATTTTCGCCCGAATTGAAGAAATTTACGATGGCGACACTGTCAAAATAATCGTATTATTCGGTGATATTGCTGTGAAACTTTCATTGCGAATTTTGGGCATTGACACACCTGAAATTAAACACGGCGAAGGTAGATTACCAGAGGAAAACAAAGCGGCGGTAAAAGTTCGCGATTATATTCGTTCTTTATTCCCAAAAAATATTGCAAAAATTTGTATCCGCGATTGGGACAAGTATGGCGGGAGAGTGTTGGGAGAATTATTTTTAGAAACCGGCGAAAATGTGGCTGAAATTCTTATTCACCAAGGGTGGGCGCGACCATACCGCGGGGAAAAAAAGAAGCCATGGACATTGGAAGAACTAACTGCGAGCCCATTTGTTTAAAAAGCCCCTTTCAAAAAGGGGCTTACTCCCAAACACCAAGTCCAATTTTATAGAAATGTAATTTCTCAGTTTTATAATATAAATGCTAATTTATTCATAAATAAATTAGCATTTAGTTTTGTTAAATGTTATTTATAATGGTACCCCATTAAAGTAGGGTTCCTTTGAAAAAATAGTTGAGAAATCATTTGAACACAAAATATAAAAATTTGTATTTGCAATTAATTCAAATATATCGTGAGAGGTTCTGGGTAAATTATTTTTAGAAACTGTTGTAATAGTTCAAAAATTTTAATTCATAGAGGATAGGTAAGACCATATTATGGAAAGAAGAAGAATTAACTGCAAATCCATTTGTTTAATTGGCTATAAAAATTGTATCTATCTATAATATGAAACATATTATGGATAATTCACATTATATTATTATGTTCTTTATAATGATTATTGCTGGGCTTTTATCTACCATGAATGTATGGGTTGATAAAATAAGCGATATCCGTTTTGGATTAAATGATTTATACATGATTCTTCTGATGGCGGGATGGATGCTCTTTTTTATGGGAATTATTTACAAACATTTATATGCATTTATATTTGGATTTGTGCTTATAGTCGCTAATTTTTATTGCATTAGAACACAATGCTTTGTATCTGAACATCAATATAAATTAGGTATGATACCACATCATTCAATGGCGGTTCTTATGAGTAAAAAATTATTGAAAAAACAGAACAATATTCAAAATTTTCTTGAAAATCTTATAACAACACAAGAAGATGAGATAAATTTTCTCAAAAAGCCCCAAAAGCCCCTTTCAAAAAAAGGCTAACCCCCAAACACTAAGCCCCTTTCAAAAAGGGGCTAACCCCCAAACACTAAGCCCCTTTCAAAAAAGGGCTAACCCCCAAACACCAAGCCTCATTTTATAAAGTATAAATACAATTTTAATTTTTCATGGTAAAATTAAAATTATTTCAGCAGATCCTACAGAAGCATGGGGGGGTAAGGGGGGAACTGCCGTTCCCCCCCTTTATAGGGGTCTTACCAATCCTGCAGTCATACTCCCGCCAAAATTTCCAAAAGTTGGCTTAGTTGTTGGTTGGATGGGAAGAGGAAGAGATTTTGGTGCAGGGCAACGATTAAAATTCGTGGTGTTACCATTAAAGGCGTTTATGTTTAGGGAAAATTTTGCTGAGGGTTGCTCAGAAGCAAAAGATGCTTCGCTGGAATTTGGGTTCAAACTCATTTTATAATATATAAAAATATTATTTTTATATCTAAAAAACTCAAAAATTTAGTATTTTATATTATTATGAAACCAGATATTATTCTTACTTTTTCAAGTGAAAATATTACACCATTTCCAAAAGGTTTATTTGACCATCGAACAAATAGACGCGCTCATGGAACACTAGGCTCAAATCCAAGAGGATAATTTCAATAAATTAAGCATTTTTGAAAAAATTTGATATCTTGTTCTACATCATTATATCGCCCAAAAGTCCCTTTCAAAAATAGGCTTTAGGATTTTGAAAGACTAACTTAT
>Ga0247843_1007163_pt1 | contig 13967 bp, 7 predicted proteins | sample LaCruzMarch2017__FD_192420 | JGI IMG/M metagenome (GOLD analysis project Ga0247843, IMG submission 192420) | Freshwater microbial communities from meromictic Lake La Cruz, Castile-La Mancha, Spain - LaCruzMarch2017_8m | ecosystem: Environmental > Aquatic > Freshwater > Lake | place: Spain...
TCAAGAAACTACAACTACTACTGCTAGTAATCCATGGATGAAATGTTGCACTTCAATGGATTGTTCAACATGGATAATTGATGATATATCCATTGATGACAAAGGACAGCAACGACACGATGTGGAGGAAGATAATGTGAAACAACATGAGGGTAATATGGACATTGTGAACGTTGATGATGACAATGATGGTGTCGGTGGTGGTGGTAGTAATGATGACGTTGTCATTATTGACAAGAAGAATGATGTATATGTAGTTGATCAAAATCAAAATAGTGTAGAACAGATGAAAGCTGCTACTGCTGCCAACATTCATTCTGTCAAAATCGGGTGTCGAACTGTGGATGACTGGGCCAACATTGAGTTTGATGCGTATCGTGGGCAACTAATTTTGAATGCCAAGAAGGATAAGACGAAGAACAGCAAATCAACAATAACCAAGACAAAACGGGTTAATCATAATACATCAATGAACAATGCTGAGCCAGTCATCATGTCTGACAAAGGGTCAATCAGTTGTTCCCCCTCAACATCATTGACGAATAATAATAATAATACTCAAGTCATTATCTGTGGAAAGAGAAAGCATGATAACGATACTTCTTCGTCTTCTGCATCAACAACAAAGAAGAAATCACTACGACCTCTATTACAAGATAATTATACAACTACATGTGATACCAATCCCTTCTGTTTAGCATCATTGGGTGGGATAATAGATGTATATCGAGAGTGTGCTGCCAAAGTAAAGTATGCTCATAAGGGTACAGCAGTATCATACGATGATATGTCAAAACAAATATATGATGTACTTCTTACGACAGTCAACACCACATTTGATAATATTGCATTACCAACAATATCATCGTCGGACATGAATACAAATAATGATGAGATGCCTAATAGTAATTCCATATCTGACTCAATGGCAAATTGTAATAATGACAAGTCGACTACTAATACAATAGTACTTGCAACAACATCAATCAAATCACCAATAAAACCAAAACTTCCCGAGGGTGTTACTGAATGTACCTACGCATGCTTAGAAATTGGAGAAGGGTGGACACAACAACTTGTAAAACGTAAGGGTGGAGGTAATAATCATATTATTGATCGATATTTCTTTGCTCCTAAAATTGAGGGAGGACGTAGGTTTAGGAGTATGATTGAGGTTAATAATTACTTGTATCGTAAATCTGATGAGAGTAGACATGAGACCATCAGCAATGGCATGAAGGGGGTGGCAACGAATTTGGAGAATATACGACAACCTGTTACAAATGACAATATGAATGCTACTACAGCCACTGAATGTAACGGTAACTCGGGAAAACGCCAACCGCAACCAGCAGCAACAACAACAACAACAACAACAACAACAACAACAACAACAACAACAACAACAACAGCAGCAGCAGCACAGCAACAACAACAACAACAACAACAACAACCACCACCACAACAACAACAGCTGCGAGGGAGTCATCTAGTAAATCGTCGTGACGTGCGGGTACATGTATCACAATTCCTAATTCATGATGACGATTGTAGCAATGGCTACCTTGATCAGATTGAATCATGTCATCGATCGCTTGTCTTTTGCCCATCACTGCCAACACTGCCAATGATGATGATTGAAGAGAATGAAGATGATAAGAATAAGAAAGTAGCAGACGATGAGATTTTACAACTGTCCATGCCAGCGGGATTGCGTAACCTCGGTGCAACATGCTACCTAAACAGCCAGTTACAGTGCCTTGCACAGAATCTTGGTTTTGTATCAGGTCTCTTTTCATTAAGTAAGAGAAGAGGATGGGGTAGTGGAGAAGTATCAAAGAATAGTAATGCTACCACTGCATGTGTTGATGAACGTATGTCGAGTGTACTATTTCATATGCAGTCAATACTCGCGAGGTTGAGATATGGTCCTGAGAGAGTGATATGCACGAATGACTTTGCATTGGCCCTTGGCCTTGAGAATAATGAAATGCAAGATCCCAATGAGTTTGCTCGACTTCTCTTTGATCGGATGGCTGAATCTTTTCGTCGGTCGGATGAGATTAGTGACGGTGTTCGCCTTGGGGACTTGTTACCATCAGTGTTCGGTGGGACGGTCAATTATGTTACTAGATGCTGTGAGTGTGGACATGAGTCGACGCGTTCTGAGAATTTCATGGAGATCTCTTTACCAATTGTTGAATTCAATAAGCCTGTGATGGACTTGACTAAGCAACAATCTATTGTGGGGAACAACAAGATGAAGAATGAAGAAAAGAAATCAGCCTCTACGTGTGATGTGGATGTCCAGCAATGCATTGATTCTTATCTCAGCCCCGAGAGTCTAGATGACGACAACCAATATGAATGTTCAAGGTGTGTGTTGGTTGTTCGATCTGCCAATTATTGCTCTTTCGACTGCTTACTCAATATTTTCACTCTTGATAATCCTTTAGATGTAAGAAGAAGGTTGACGCAACTCGTAGAATGGACATGGCAAGATTGTCCCCAGTTCTCAATATCCAATTAGCACGATATATTTTTGATAGACACACGTTCTCAAAGCGTAAACTGATGACCAAGGTTCTCTTACCACGAACCCTTGATGTCTCTGGAATCAAATACAACCTCTGCGCTGTTCAGGATCATTTAGGCACCTCAGCTCATGGTGGCCACTATACCGCAGATGTTATGGATTGGAAGACTGGGATGTGGTACAAATTCAACGACGAAGAGGTTACGATATTGGGGAGCAGAGGTCCTAGTTCCAGCTTCGAATCTGAGATTGATGAGAGTGGATTGATTCGGCCAAATTGTGGGCGTGATAAAGTTGTTGGCAGTCAAGACGCGTACAATTTACTTTATGTCCAGGAGGAATACCTGTCAGAACAGTGCGGTGTCGAGATGCGGAGTTTTATTGAGAGCGAAACAAACACTATGGATGGCGAAGGGTGTGACGGCGACAATGTCTTATCTACCATCAAAGTCCAACGAAATACGCGATATGAAATGGAGCTCGAGTAAGTTCTCCACTCCTTAATAGCTTTCTATATTTTTTCTGTGTCTCTTACATTTCTGGTTGTGTCATCTATCTAATACATATAGACTATTGACAAAGAAAAGACTCAAAGATCGCAGACTTTCTTTGCGTCGAGAGCAAATAATCAAGGAGCTACTACAACCAGGGTCTCTACTGATCAGTCCCACTCGACATAGGCATGGTCATATGTGGATACCGTCCAAGTTTCTTGTGCAATTCTTCTCGTGCGACGATGATATGGAAGAAATATTTCGAGCTGCATCAAATACAATCTTTTGTCGCAAGTCATTTATTTGTGAGCATTCACGCGGCCTTGATCCTCGTGTAGCTCGCGGTGGAAAGCTACTACCATCGTGTGTCTATGATAGATTGGAGGCTATCGTCCATAATGAATACTCAATGTTTATGCGTGATCAGGGTTTGACTCCGTTGCCCGCGCATCAGTTTAATCTCTTTGACGAGAAGTGCATTGTTGGTGTCAATCTAACTTGCCACGACTGTGGAGCGTCATACCAGAATGTGGCTAGGAATAAAATTGACATCTTCACTACTCTGGTTCATATTCACGATGAGCTGATACCCGGGAGTAATGACCTCGATCAAAGCTCCCTCCTGGACGTGTCAGATGTCTATGCCATTTCTCGGACATGGGTCACTAGTTTCAAAGCCTATTTAGAAAAGTTAGTCAGCAGCCTCAGTAGGTCACACTCTTGTGGGATTGATGTTTTGGATTTAAGTTCAGTGCTGAGTATGGACAAGTCAAATCACGTTAGTAGTGGTATCATTTCTAGTGATTCAATCAAGACTCTAGATCATTTTAAAGGAGAAGATCCGACTTCGAAGATTACATGTAAGCATGGGTGCTGTCATCTGATGCACAATAGCCGCAGTGTTAGGCTTATTAGTGGCGATGCATGGCGGAATATCAAACACATATTCACTAAGGCATTGGCGCATCAATTTACATGTAAGACTACTGATGCCACGGGGAACTGTGAGCTGTGTCATGCTGAGGCAATGGAAGAAAGGCTACTTCCACAGAAGCTGGGTGAATGGACAACTAGTATTGCACAGTCCCAACTATTAGTTGAACTACGTGGGAGGGGAGAACAGACAGGCAAATTGTATCCTTCCAAAATTGATCAACATCTGCAGCTTAACTTAGATGGACCGTTAAGTCTCCGTGTTCTTCCCAAAGCCTATGTGCAAATTTGGAGGGATTGCATTCAGGTTATAGAGAAGGCAGGCAAGAAGAATATCGATGTTATCAGGAAACAGCTGAGTGACGTTTTTTTGTCCAAGTCTTCTCCTTTCCGGGTTGAATATATATGTAAAATGCATCAGATGACCATCAACGTCCCATCATTGACAGAGAGTAAAGATTTTTCAAGCTGGCTAGACGAACTAAATCGATCAAGTGTCGAGCTTCTGCTCAATGACGAGTATGATGGCCTTCTACTTTCTATTTCAGAATTGGAGTCAACCTTACGTAGTAGAAATGGCCCAAAACTGACGATTTTCAGCAGTCAGTCTCCACCATCTATTTCCATAAGTCTTCAAGAGGGAAAGCTAATCACGGCCATCAATCCACAAACCTGTAGGTACGGATGCACTTCGAGTACCTCTGACAATGATGCCATCAACTCAGTGGTGCTGTTTCAGTCCGGGCAGTCGAAACGTGCAAAACTTGCACGTAGTAGTGAAGTTGTAAATGAAGTCCCGAACGGACCATTGTGTAAAGCAGTTGTGCACCAGGTTGAAAATGGGACATCGATTGAAGTCGCTGCATCTAGTATCATGATTAATGCATCCAGTGCTGAATCTCCGCTGCTCAGTGCGACTGGACGGCCTCGCCGATCATGTAAAGCTCGGGGGACGGGTGTGTACTCCGTTGAAGATATAGAAATGGCACTCGACGGGAATCTTGCTCATCTCAGGCTTCTTCTTCACCAATTGAAAGGCAAGAAGCTTTACGGACAGCGTCTGTTTCTGCTTTACATGATTTCAACACAAGTGGAAGTCAAAGAATTGACTCTTGATGACAACTTGAAAACAATGCATGATCTTGCAATAATTTCTGCATTAGATTCTAATTGTAATATTGACAACGCAGACAGTAAGCAAGATTGTACAATTTATCTTGTCTTGTCGTATGATGACGTTGAATCCACCAAATCAAACAACAGTAGGATGCGTCACAATCAAGAAGAGAAAGATGAGGATGATTATTTAGCCCTTGCCCTCTCAGATATTGCATGTGGTGGATGGAAGACAGATGATGTCAGTTCAGTGAAGCAAATCAAAAGACGGAGGCAAGAGCGAGGTTTCCAGGGAACCTTTTTGCAATCGACACAATTTGACACACAAGCCAGCGTCGCTAAAATCAATGAAGTTGACGATCAAGATCGTATGATTACCACTGAACTTGAGGATTTGACAGATAACGTATCAGTTCGTGACAATGTTATTGTAGACATGACAATAGATGAGGACGAATATGTGACGAAAAATGTGGAGATGACAGAAGATTGTGTCCTTGAAAAAAAATATTGTAAAGCTGATATCACCGAAGACGGCGCAATTAATGTCCACGCCTTACCAGCGATAAAATCCAATCTCAATATAATTCCGGAGAGGCACGATCTTATTTCATTCACTGACCTAACTTGCCACTGTTGTTCAAAACAGTTGGATACCAATTGTGTATGGTGCAAAATGAACAATATATTTCTTTGCAGCACATGTAAGACACGTTTAACACTTTGACAAAAGATTTCATTGCATACACGAGTTTATCAATTCTATATTGCTAATATAAGAATAATATTATAATATCTTCTAACTAAGTCTATCATCACTGGAACACCACTAGGACTAGGCACTATGGTAAATGTTTGCCTTTCGATGGTGCCGTAATACTCCGCCTTCTACACGATTTGTTACTATTTCCTGTTGCTGGTGTCGTGGCATCATCACCTCCGATTGTCTCTCTATCTAACAATTCTAACGTTTTATTCTGTTTTTGAATTAATGCCACCAATTTGCACATCCAAGTCGCTAAACCCTCATTGGCTATGCGTAATGAATCTGTCCTTTCCATCTCATCGAATAGCTTGGATGATAATGTAGCATATGCCTTACGCAGGTTCTTGTTTTCCCTTGCCACGCCCTCGTGTGAGCTAGAATGATCGAGGGATGAAGATGACAATTTTTGTAGTCGAGTACTACTATCTGATGATACGTCAAGAGAAGATGTCGAAGACGACATTTGTCCTCGAAGTTTGATATTCTCCTCACGTAAAAAATCGATAGTTTCCTTTATCTTTGTCTGTTCTTCCTTCATACTACAAAGTACTGACTGTACAGCATGTATTGTGGACGATTTTAGTTCCAACTCCTTACTTAGTGACTCAACCTTTTCACGCTCTACTTGCTTCTTTTCGGACATACTAGTCAATGATTCATGTAGCTTTTCATTTTCCTGCTTAAGACCAACAACCGCTGCAAACAGTTCTTCCCTCTCTCTATCCCACTTAATTTCATCATGAATTGATGACAATAGTAAATTTTTAGCTCCCTCCAAGTCAGTGCTAAGTTGTTTATTGTCTTTTGTTACCAAACCCAACTGTCTTGATAAGTCATCATTTAAAGATTTTAAGGCGTTCATTTTGGTATCGACGTTATTTTCATGAATCTCGAGGAATAATGCCAATTTTTCATGTATCTCACTAGTTAAATGTTTAGCCAATTCAATTGATGTGTCATTCATCATTTGCGGCGTCGTATACTCTTTTTTAATATCATCATTGTCATTCTCATCATCATCATCATTATTGTCATCATCGTTCAGTATATCGGATGATGTCGTTGTTGATGATGAGTAAGTAGTACAAAGGAACGAGCAGCGTTGTAAATATTGAATTAGTTCCGCCGTCTTTTTATCACGTTCTATTAAGGATGCACGTAGATTGTGGTTCTCTACTTTCATTGATTCAATGTCCATCTTGTGTGCATCAATTGAACGTTGATATTCCTGTTCAAGTGCAGCCGCAACCACGCGAATTTCATTCGTCTCATTCATTTTTTGCGGTGCATATGTTGGTACCCAAACGCGCACAAGGACAATATGCGCATTCGTGCCTGGGGCAGTTGTTAGGGGTTAGGATTAGGGTTAAATCATTACTGCCCCGTGCGCATAATAGGTGTCCAGTACCCGCACAGGCACGTTGCGCATATGGGTACTAACACATACATAAGCCACCATTTGCTCTGTGGACTTGTGTCATTCATTATTTTTTAGGCGCTACTATGTGATATGGCAAAAAAGGGGCTGTTACTAGTGAAGCCTCACCTTTGTGCCGACAGAGGGCCCAGGGCGTTTGCAAACCCGTGGGACCTTCTCCGCCATCGGCCAATGAAAAAAGGAAAAAAGAAGGGAAAGAGACCGCTTGATATAAGAGAATAATAGGCACCGGATAGTCCAATCCGGTGTATGGAGCTAGATCCTGACTGTTGGGGCAGGATTGGAAGAAGGAGCACGCAGTGATGAAATCCGTGGAGCTGCATCATGCCGTAGAAGGGGTGGTTGGGTGGGAGGTTGGGAGGGTGGTTGTAGTGTTGTGAATACTGACGTTTGTTGCGTTGGGTAAGAAGTTGTGATCCTGACTGTTGGGGCAGGACTCCTGACTGTTGGGGCAGGATTGAAGGAGTAAGCAGCGATGAGGTCCGAGGAGCTTCATCATGCCGTAGAAGGTGGATGGCTGGTAGATGAAATACTAACGTTGGGGTGCTCGTGGGATTTTATATGACTTTGGATTCTCCAAGGACGAGGTCAATCGATAACAGCTTAGCAAGAGCTTCGTCAAAATCCCTGTGTGCATCATCAAGCATTCAATCCCAGTGCCGCCAATCATGGAGCGTACTCGGTAGACTTGCAGCGGCAACATCATCAAGGTGCTGCAAATTCATATTTTACATCTTATATCTTGGTGGAAATGTGGTTCTCATCATTTGGAATCCAGCTATTGGACTGATTGTGCTCGCATCTGTCATTGTAATTTTGTGGGTGTGTGTTCCTGCTTGTGTTGATTCACATAACGTTAGGCCCCAATTACCCCACCATCATGGTTACAGTAGTGAGAGTGGTGGCATTGGTGAGGAGTTGCTGCTGTAGGTGATGGAGTTGCTGTTGTAGGTGGAGTTGTCGCTAGTTTTGGCGACAGTGGTGGAAGAGGTGGTGAAGGAGATGGGTGCGGTGGTATGTGGTGGCTGATTTCCAGGTATAGTCGAGGTTAGATATCACGCATGGGGTTGAATAGTATGTACAGCTGGTTGTCCTATTTGGCATGATTCCTACAATGTGAAGTAATAGCATGTGTAACAAGACTAATACAACATATCACCTGATGCAGTACAGCCACAAAATACTAGTTGCAATCTTGACATGCTTTTCAACATGACCATCCAGGATCAAAAAAATCCAACGGAGCTTCACCACGATACATTCCTCCCTTGACATAATACCTCTCATTGTAAACATCCCACCATAGCTTCACAGTGTCGCGAAAGTTCGTATCAAGTTCACCACCCACAGTTCGTACATTCAGCGTATCATTATGATCTAATATATACCCATTAATATCTATATTATCATTGTGATATTGACACCCCGAGGATAATATATGTGTGTGCCAAATTAAATCAATTTGATATGTAGGTACAATATACTTATGTCGCTTCTTGGGTAATAAACGTATGAATTTAACGTAATTCTCGACACCTCTGTGTAGAAAAGTTTCATTCGAAAATTCACTTTGTGATATTTGATATAGGAATGTTGCCTGGTGGAGACATGATGCAACTATATCAAACCCTCCCAGGAGGTGGTGGTTACAAACAGTAGGTGGTGATGGTGATATACTGTCCTCAACATGGTTATTCGTTGATACATTATTTTCCACCACATTGGTTTGTAGGAAAAAGCTTTCATTTGGGTATCTGTCATTCCAAATCCGCATGGTATCATCTCCTGCCATCCTAGTGGTGTTCGAACTACTGTCTTTCGATGACATCGATTGGAAGTTGAATGGGTTAGGCGCATTAATAAACTCGTTGGATGGAATGTCTGTTATGAACCTTTTCTTCTTCGTACCCTCATATTCCCATTCAATCTTCTTGTTAAAGAATCGTTCTTGTATGTAAGCAAGATAGTGGTAGGGTGCCAAACGATGGCAGTGCCATAGCCATGCGATATCATCAGGTGGGATAAGGAGATTCAACCTGTCACAAAACTTGGTTGGATGATCAACATTATCACTGGATGGTGACGCCTGCTGCTGCTGCTGCTGCAACTCGACTAATAGTGGAAGCCAAAGATTAACATACCGTCGTATCGATTCATTACTTGGTTTCGTAAGAGTAACACCAGTCGTGTGTATCATGCGCAAAAAAGTGATATGTGTGCGGACCTCGACGCGTAACTTTGCAATAAGCCGCTTCTCTGTTTCCGTGAATGCAATTGCAGAGGGAGTAGCCAAATCAGGAAGCGGCAATGATGTGGAGGAGGAGGAGGTATAATCTGGACGGAGCCATGATAGTAGCGACGAGAAGCTGTGTTTTTTCATCAGTTTGTCGGTGCTTCTCAACTCTCTACTGATAACTACAGTTTGCAGAACTCAAAAGAGACGAATCCAAAGAAGACGGTCGATGGATGGATTGATACGATTCATTCAACATAATGCCACGCTAACAGTTGACTACACGGCGCTGGATAAGAGAAGAGTGAGACGAGGTGTGAGGTCCGGGTGTGTCGTGCGGGTTCTTCGCCTCGGACACACCACTTTCCACTACTCAGACGATGAGATGAAGGATACTCCTACTACCAACATCAAGCAGTCGTCTACGACTGATTATTACAATAGTTACGAAGCATTATTAAATTCGGCATGTTTAACGGCCGGTGATGATAGTTGGAAAACAGTTATTGGGCGAAATCACGGTCCTGAGACTTTTATAATTAGCGATGCGTGGCAATTATTTCAACGAAAGTTTCAGCTAGTAGTCAATGGCCACGGCAGTAGTTGTAGTGGTAGTGGTAATAAGTTGGCAGTATGTCCCGTATGCTTCGAACAACCTAAGGATAGTAATGAATGGCACACCACCATTAGCTGTCGCCATACAATGTGTAAGCGCTGTTTACATATTTATGCAATCTGTTTAACCAACGATGCAGGTCATATTGGGCCATTGAGATGTCCCTGCTGTCCACGATTATTGCGTACTGCTGATGCTAGGGTCGCGTTAGAATATAGAGAACAGCATCAACGTTTACAAACGGGTGGGGGCGAGTTGTTGTATCGAAGAAAGCAGTCGTTACGGGGAGGAACCGAACACAATTCCGAAAGTAATGATGATGATGATGATGATGATGATGATGATGATGAAAGTGCAATCAACTTACTAATACGCTGGGATACTAAAACACGAAATGCATTATTACGTACAATGGACAGCTTTCGGCCCTGTCCTCACTGCAGTAGCAGCAATACCTGGAGCAGCAATAACAACGGGGGGGGAGAGAGTGACGACCTTGTTGGAGCAACAGCACTCTCTGATGATGACAGAAGCAGAGACAATGGAAGTGGTGGAGGTGGTGGTGGGTTCGTTACACCCGATTGTCTTGCACCAATTAATGACAAAAGAGAACGGAATGCCGAACGTGTACTAAACTTGGCAGGCAATCCATCATCATTGATTGTTGTGCTCGTCTACTTTGTATTCTATGTAAATCGGACCAACGCCACAACCAACACCAATATTAACGGTGTCGACAACGATCAATACTTTATTATTGCTCTGCAGATACTATTGACATTCCTACCATCACTACTAGTACCCATTATACCACACGTATTACGGTATATTCTTGCATTATTGGCAAGGAGAATAATGACATGTCCAATATGTGTTACTTGTCCATGCTGTAATAAAGAATTCAGCCTTGATGCATCCTCTGAATTACAGCAGTGGCACAATCAAGGATTGGGTGGTGGTAGGACAGAGGAAATGGCAACACAACAATGGAAAACAATAAACACGCGTCCATGTCCGAACTGTGCAAGTCCAATAATGAAAGATGGAGGATGTAATCATGTCAAGTGTACGAAATGTCGTAATGAATTCTGTTGGGCATGTATGCAATCACGTTCCCGGTGTTTGGCATATCAATGTAAGAATGGTGCACCGTATGGTAATCCCTTTGGCGATGGATCATTATTGGCAGTAATGACTGGATTGAATGCCATGGAACGTCAACGTAATGGTGTTGGGATACAGAATATGTCATTAATGGAACGGATACATCGTGTTGAATCGCTATCATTACAAAATTTAGGCCTTTTCCGACTATTATTACCACCATTCAATCATGCATCTACGATTGTGATTGGCACAATTTGTGTGATGAGTATATTGATGCTATATAACACTTGGTTATTCGGGAAGTTTACAAAGTCCATAACGTCGCTTGTTACAAGTGTTATCCTACTATTCCTACTTGTTCTTGCTATAATGAGTTACAACATTATTGGTCGTTGGCAAAGAAGGAATAATGCACGGCCGAACGTCCGAAATAACAATAATAGGTCTATTACTGGTGGTGACAACATCATTCTAAGAGGGCAGGAAAATCATGTACAGGCAAGAAATTGCGAGGTGTTCATTGAACCTTTTTGGCTACGTGGGTTCACAGAGGAAGAACAAATTGCCGAGGCTATTGCTAGGTCGTTGATAGAGTCTACCTAACTTATAAAGCTGACAGAGATAATTGCGGTGCTCCCGACAATTTACTACCAGCTGCTCGGCCAACATGCTCTGATTCAAGCCATGGCCCAAGCTCTGAAGCGAATCTTTTGTGTCGTGCACCTAAGAATTTTGAGTACTAATTCAGACACACGCGGTCCAAGTTCTCCGCTCGAAAAACAAAAATCACAAAATCAAATAGAAAGTGACCATTTTTGGTTGGGCCCAAGAAGCTACTATTGTTCTTCAATTATGGATTTTGATTGTTTTTTGTTTCTCGTCCAAGTTCTCTGGCAAAATAATCGGAAATCGAAATCGATGGTGTGTTTGTCCTAGTTTGGGGATGTGTCAAATTGGGGTGTTACTGCTTGCTGTGCGTCCCTCCGGAAAGTTTGTTTTCACCGGTGGGTTTTTTATAACACACATCCGCCATGACCGCTCCAGATTCCACTGATCCCGTTGATCCCGCTGGTCGCCGCAGGGGGCTATCTGTCATGGTAGCTCTTCAGTTGATATTCCTCCTCCAAACTGCAGTTCTCTTTGGGCACATGCCTTTCCTTCGAAGGTGCGAGCCCCGGGGCCCGCAACGGAAGATGAGACGCAAATCATTTGATGAGATATCGGAGAAGATATCGAATCGTTTTTTTCGTCGTATATACCGAATGCACAGGAAATCATTCGACAAGCTGTATGCTAAACTGCAACCTTAGTTAGATGCCATATTTCCGCCAGGAACACGTGGTCCTCATTCTCCGTACTATATCAGTACGAAATGCCGTTTAAGCATGGCTCTGCGCTACTTTGCAGGTGGTTGTCCATACGACATTATGCTAGTGCATGGTGTTAGTCATCAATCCGTTTTCGACAGTGTGTGGGGGGTCGTTGATGCAATCAATGCCACTGCATTTTTCAACTACTCATTCCCGAATCACATACAACAGAGAAAAATTGCCGCTGGATTTCTTGCTAAAAGTGGGGCTGGTTTCTTTAACGTTGTTGGTGCTATTGATGGACTTGTCATTTGTACGAGGATGCCTAGCCTCCTTGAGTGTATCATCATGAATGTTGGGCAGGCAAACTTTAGGTGCCATCGAAAGGACAAGTATGGGTTGAATCTGCAGGCAATATGTGATCACAACTTGAAATTTATTTGGGCGGATATGAAGTGGCCAGCTGCCACGAGCGACTACATGGCTTGGGTAACATCATCACTGTATCGTGCGTTAGAGAATAACGCCGTAACAAAAACAATCATTGAAGGTTTTGTTATTGTTGGTGACTGCGCTTATGTGAAGAAACTATTTATGGCGACTCCTCTTCGGGGTATGCGAGCTGGGCATGAGGATGCATACAATTTCTATTTATCTCAATTACGTATCACAATTGAGCGTGCATTTGGTGTATTTGTTCATCGCTGGGCGATTCTGCGTGCTCCTCTGGTTTGCCCTATTGCAAAGGTACCGCCATTAGTTGAAGCCTTGATTCGTCTACACAACTTTTGCATTGATCAGGGGGAGAAGAAAAATACCGATGTGCGAAGGAAGAATCGCAATAAAATTTTGCATAACGCTGCGCATTCGCCGATAAACCCAGTTGGCGAGGATGCTAGTGTTGTCGAATTGGATGAACTGGGACGTCCAACATCACTCCTTGGCCATGGACATCATTTCACTGATGCTCCACGCAATCGTCGTACAGTCACTGATTGTGTTCCAATGGATGATATGATTCAATTGGTGCGGCAATCAGGCTTAGTACGTCCTGGGAGGTCGAGATGCAATGGGTGCAATTGAAGAGTTGTCGTCTCTGATCTTGTTCTTATGGATGAAATGATTGTAAGGGTGAGGAGTTTGGGTTTGGTTTGTCTTCTGTATCTATATAATTATATAATCATTATGAATCAATTCAACTAGTGCTCATCAAACAAATCAATCTCTGCTGTAACCTTGTTAATCCCATCGATCGATACAAGTCTATCATAATCATACTCCTCCTCTAGCTTCTCCTCCTCCTCCTCCTCCTCCTCCTCCTCCACTCGCTGACTTCCCTTTCCATTGTCATTGTGATAATTGTTACCATAGCCATAGTCGCGGGATTTGTTACTGCTACTCGTATCATCATCGTCATC
>Ga0247843_1007166_pt1 | contig 13963 bp, 7 predicted proteins | sample LaCruzMarch2017__FD_192420 | JGI IMG/M metagenome (GOLD analysis project Ga0247843, IMG submission 192420) | Freshwater microbial communities from meromictic Lake La Cruz, Castile-La Mancha, Spain - LaCruzMarch2017_8m | ecosystem: Environmental > Aquatic > Freshwater > Lake | place: Spain...
TCGCTATTGCCACTGGCCACGGCAACGATGTCCTCGCTGGCCGCAGGAGCGGCTGTGGCTGGGGTGATGGTGTAGGAGGTGACCGCGGCAAAAACTGCCGAAGCCACTATGGTGTTGAGAAGTGATATTTTCATTACGATATCTTTACGCAGGGGGGCATCCCGCCAGACGCTTAAAGTTTGGTGGATTCCTTGGTTGCACCCCCAGACCGCCCCAGGTCGCCGACCCCAAGGGCAAAGCACGGGGCAAAACCAGAAACCGCGCGCCATCGCGCAAAACGCGACCAACCCCAGCCAAAGGACCCAAAGCTCAAAGAGCAACCTTCCGCCGCTGCAAAATCAGCAACCCCGCCCCGGCCAGCAAAAGCAACACGTAGGTCGAGGGCTCAGGAATCACCTGGACTTGCATGATCTGGCCGGGGATGGGGCCACTGCCGAAGTTTGCCGTCTGGTCCACCGTTGTGACAGTGATGGTCATCAGGTTGCTCGATAGCACGGCGGTTTCGTATTGGGCTTTGCTGTAGTAATTGGCCCCGTTGTAGGAATTGGTCCCGCTCGCGTTGGCAAAGTAGTAATTGTACGTCGCGCTGCTAATCGAACTGGCGAAACTCGCTGACTGGTCGGTGAAAAAGCCGCCTTTATATTGCACCGCGGTGCTGCCAGTGAAGAGCGCGGCTCCGCTGAAGTAAATGTTGATGCCGTTGCCCGCGGTGAGGGCCTGACTGAATGGCGTGCCGCCCGTGATCTGGATGAGATCGTTCACGCTGCTGGCCGCATTACTGTAGGTCGGAGCAGTCCCGGTCATTTCAAAGTTGAAAGTCGTTCCGCCCAAAGGATTCACCTGCGGGGTGGTCAGAATGCCGGGGCTGTTGCCGGGATTGATCGCGCCCGCGCCGCCGATCGTGCCGACCGAGCCGTAACCACTGAGGCTCGCGCCGGAGGCCACGGTGACCGCGGAACTGGCGATCGATCCGCCGGAGAGGTTGAGGTCGCCGGCCGAGACCGCCGTCGCGCCAGTATAATTGCCGCTGCTTCCGCTCAGGCTGAGGCGGCCGATGCCGGTTTTGGTCAGGGAGCCATTGCCGGTGATGGCGCCGGCATAAGTGTTGGTGCCGCTGGCGATGGCTGCGGTGAGAGTATGGGCCCCGAGGTTAACCGCGCCTCCGCTGCCGGAAAGGCCAGCCACGGTTTCAGCGCCGCCCAAGTCGAGTTGGCCGCCATTGACCGCGAGGGTGGAGGCTGCGTTGAGGCGCCCAGCGGATCCAAGGGTAGTCGTGTTGGTGGTCACGGTGATCGAGCCAGCGCCGAGGCCGGCGGTCACGGTCCCACCCTCCAAAGAGTAGGTCGCAGCGGTCAGAGTGCCCGATCCGCCCAAAGTTCCCGTGTTGCGCAGGATAAATGAGGAGATGGTGTCATCATGCGCACCCAACCCCAGAGTTCCGCCGGCGACCGTCACCGATGCCCCATCCGCCAGACGATTAGCCGAGCCCAGATTGACCGTGCCGCTATTGACCGTCAAGTTACCGCCCAGAGTCCCGTTCAGCGCGGTCGTTCCGACGGAAGCCGAAGCCGTGCCCGTTCCCAGGTTGGCCCCCACCGTGCCGCCTCGCAGGATGTAGGTTGCTGCCGTGAGCGTGGCGTCATTTGTGGTGGTAAGCGCACCGCCGGTGATGGTGAAGGATCCGATGGTGTCGCTGCCTCCGAGCGCGAAGGTCCCGGTGCCGGAGATGGTGACCGCAGCGGTGCCGGAGAGAATATTGGCGGCCGAGGCTTCAAAGGTGCCGTCGCTCACGTTGACCCCGGAAGTGGCGAGGGACACACCAGTGGAAATTTTGCCTCCCGATACGGCAGTCGAACCGGTGTAACTCTGCGTGCCATAAAGGGTGAGGGCGGTCGTGCCAGAGGCACCCACCGAGAGGTTGCCGGCACCCGAAATGGAATTCTGGGACAACGAGCCCTTGTCTGCGCCGTCGAGGGTCAAGGTGGCGCCGGTGCCCAGGTTGATTGTGCCGCCGTTACCAACTCCGGTCTGGCTCACCGAATCGACGATGACACTGGTGTTGAGGTTCAATTGCGCGCCGGAGGAGATGAAAACATCGGTCTCGCCATCACCCAAGTCTCCACCGACATCGACCGTAAGTTGCCCCGCCGTAATGCGGGTGGCGCCTGAGTAGGTGCTGTTTCCCGCGAGGCTAAGGGTGCCGCTGCCGGATTTTGTGATGCCGCCCGCGCCACTGATTACCCCCGCGTAGGTGTGCGAGTTCATCTCGGCTACGGTCAAAACCACTGCCGCGCCGTTCAATACTGTGCTGCCGCTGCCGCGCAGCGATCCAATCGTCTCGCTGCTCTCCACCCGCAACGTCGCTCCCGAGTTGGTCACCGCTGCGGTGTCGGCTATGGAGGAGCCATTGGTCAGCGTCAACACACCGCTGCCGATTGTCGTGCCACCCGTGTAGGTGTTGGCTCCGCTCAGGATCGTCGTGCCGGTGCCGGCCTGTTCGAGGGTGCCGGAGCCGGAGATCGCCCCGCCGATCGTCACGCCGTCGGAGCGGTTCACCACCAAGGTCGAATTGTTGACCACGCTGGCGGTGCCCAGCGAACCCGCCGTGCCGCCATTGCCCACTTGCAGCGTACCCGACGAAATCGTCACCGCGCCGTCCAAGGTATTGTCCGCCGCCAGCGTGAGAACATTGGTGCCCTGCTGGACAAGCGCGCCTGAGCCGGAGATGACCCCCTGCTGCACAAGCGCGCTGCCACGGTTGAAGGCCAGCGTAGAGCCGGCCGCGATCGAGACCGCCCCGCTCCCGAGTGAACCGGCCGTGCCGCCGTTGCCCACTTGCAGCGTGCCAGCAGTGACCGACGTGTCGCCGACATACGTGTTGTTGGTGCCGAGCGTGAGCAGGCCGGGACCGTTGTAGGTGAAGTTGCCCGTTCCTGTGATGGCAGAAGACAGGGTTGCGCCGAGCCGGGTGTTGAGGTTCAGCGACGAGAGGTTGAAATTGCCGCCCGCGGTGAAGGTGTGCAACGTGGTGCCCGTCGCGGTGCCAGTACCCGAGGTGACCGTACCACCGACATTGCCGACGGACGCGCCGGCATACCGCAGGATCACGAGGCCGGCGGAACCGGTGCCACCCGGGCCGCTGTACGCGCCACCACCGCCGCCGCCGCTTCCGTAGCCAGTCGCGTTGCCGCCGTTCTTAGTGGAGTTGTTTTGGCCCAGGCCACCGGCCCCACCGCCACCCGAACCGCCGGCTCCCGCGGCTCCGGAACCGCCGCCGTTGTATTCGCTCCCGCCGCCACCGCCGCCGGCGTAGGGGATGCTCGCTCCGGTGATGGACGAGGTAGCGCCAGCCCCGCCATTGCCACCGACGCTGTTGTTGTTACCATTGCTGCCACCGGCTCCTGCGCCGGCTCCACCACCGCCCGCAGCCCCATCGCCTGAACTCGCCCTCCAGCCGGTTCCACCGGCAAGAGACTGGGGTGACCCCGACGCCCCACCGTTCCTCGTCGCCGCGAAGCCTCCGATTCCGCCGCCGGCCGTTACGCCCAAGGCCGAGCTGCTGCCACCGCTCGTGCCATTGGCTCCCAACGTTCCACCACCGCCGCCCGTGCCCACGGTGATGGGATAGTTGGTCGCCGTCACCGTGGTGGTCGTATTGGTCAGACCGCCGCCACCCCCGCCGCCGGCCGTGGTCGCTGCACCGCCACCGCCGCCGCCGACGATCAGGTAGTCAACGAAGAAGCCCATACCGAGCGTGAGGCCGCCGGTCGTCGTGTAGCTCGTGGAAATCGTGTTCGAGCCGCTGGTGCCGTCAAGCGTCACCGACGTCTGCGCCCGCCCACTGCCGGTCCACACGAAGATCATCGCCGCCACCACAGCAGCCAGGGTTTTTATCGAGCAGAAACGGGACCGGGATTTCATGGGTTTGGCTGGCGGGTGGCTGATCAGGCCTTGCTGGAGACCGACGAACTCTGCCGCCGGCGTTGACGGCTTGGCATTGAATTTGCGGGAGTGGGTCTTTTTGTTCATGGATTGTGGTCAGGTGAAATTTGAAACGAGAAAGCGAGGAACAAGGTGGATGGCTTGCTCCGTAACCAAGCGCGATGGGACCCTGACAATTACCCGTAGCTCCCTCACTGGGTAGTCCCCTCCGCAGGGTAATTTGATCGGATTGGCGAAAATTAGACCGCCGCCTCAGCCAGATGCCCGGACGGCGCTCTATACGGTATTCGTGGACCTTGAGAAGTACCGCCGCCGCACGAGCAGCCACTTCCACCGGCAAGACCAGCCCGCACCTCACGGCAACCGCGGCGCGTTACGGACCGCCCGCGCCTACCTCTGCAAGCAGAGTCCGCAACCTTTTGGGACTTGGTATGATGGCGACATTCCGGACGGATTACCCTCGGGAGGGGATTACCCTGGTTGGCCATTGCTGCTACCGTACTGATCATCTTCGATCGTCCATGAGCTTTTCCACCCCGCACCCCCGCCGCCCGCGCGAACTGACCTGCGTGGTGGTGGAGGATCAGGGGCTGTTTTTGGAAATGCTCAGCAACATGCTCAACCTGCGCGGCGGGTTGCGCGTCGTAGCCAGCGCGCTGGATGTCGCCGCAGGCCAAGCGGCCTGCACCAAGCACCAACCCGACCTGCTCGTACTCGATCTCGATCTGCCCGGCGGCAGCGGGTTGCTCGTGGCCAAGCACCTGCTCGAGCAAAGCCCGGCTGCCCGCATCATCATTGTGTCCGGCAACGCCAGCGGTTTCGTGTGCCCCGGGTGGCTCAACGACAACCTGCAAGCTATCATCAGCAAGAACGACACCTTCGCCGCCCTGCGCACCGAGCTCGACGAAATCCTCGCCATCGAAGACACCGTGGCGCGCCCGCGGGAGAAAAAGGTTTTCACCGACAAACCGCTCACGCCGCGCGAGTCGGAAATCTTCGCCCTCATCGGCGAGGGGCTGACCAGCAAGGAAATCGGCGCGCGCCTGCATCTCTCCGAGCACACGGTGCAGGCCCATCGCAAACGCCTCGCCGCCAAGCTCGGCACGATCGGCGGGGAACTCGTCCAGCGCGCCATCGCCCAGCGCGGGACTTTCTTCCGATCTCCAGCTGACTCATAATCCCGCCCATGAGCATGGGGGATTCACCAACCGGGAACGAACCGGACACAAACGCATCGGCGGACGATATCCTTGAACTGCTGCGCGCCAGCGAGACTCGCTACCGCAATTTCTTCAACCTCCCCCTCGTCGGCACCGCCATCACCTCCCGCACCAAAGGCTGGGTCGAAGTGAACGACCGGACTTGCGAAATCCTCGGCTTCCCGCGCGAAGAGCTCTTCCGGAAAACCTGGGGCGATATCACGCACCCCGACGACCTCGCGGCCGACGAAGCCCAGTTCGAGCGTATGCTTCGCCGCGAAATCGATGGCTACCAACTCGAAAAACGCTTCATCCGCCCAGATGGCTCCATCGTTCACACCCTGCTGGCGGGCGGTTGCGGGCAGATCGGCGACCAAAGCCCGGACACCTTTTATGTGAACTTGCTCGACATCACCGACCGGAAGATCGCCGAGGAAAATCTGGCCAGGAACGAAACCCAGCTGCGCCAGATTCTTGATGGCATGCCGGTGCCCGTCGCCACCGGAAACTACGACGCCCAACCTGGATTCACCCTGCTCAACAAGGAGTTCATCAAGTCATTCGGCTACACCATGGAGGATCTGCCAAGTATCGAGCGCTGGATGGAGTTGGCCTACCCCGACGAAGCTTACCGGCAAAAGGTCACGGACGATTGGCAGGCTGGCTTGGAACGCGCCCTGCAGGACCCCAGCATGGTCTCCACACACTACGAAGTGAGAGTGCGTTGCAAGGACGGCACCGATCGCGATGTCATCTTCAACGCTGCGCTGACCGCCGATGGTCCGGTCGTGACTCTGGTCGATATCACCGACCGGAGGATGGCGGAGGAGAAGCTGCGGCAGAGCGAGGAACGGCACCGCCTGCTCGCCGACAACGCCGCCGATGTCATCACCGTCATCGATCTCGGCGGTCGCTTGCTTTACGTCAGTCCCTCCGTCGAGAAACTTATCGGCTACACGCAGGAGGAGGCTCTCAAACTCACCGTCGAGGATATTCTCCCGCCGGAAGCCGTCACATCTGTGCGAGCCGGCCTTGAGGCCACCGTCGCCGCGGTCAAGGCCGGCGCCTCCTTGCCCGAATTCCACGAAGAATTCCCGCTGCGCCACAAGAGCGGCACCACCGGGTGGGCCGAAGCCACCTGCGCCTGCATGTTGGACCAGGACGGCAACTATGTCGCCACGCTGGTCGTGACCCGCGACATCAGCAAGCGCAAGCAACTGGAGACCGAATTGGCCGAGGCCCGCGAGCGCGAAAAAAACTCCGAGGAGCACATGCGGACCGCGCTCGAGAGAAAACTCAAGACCAGCCTCAACGCCGCCGCCGTGGCCCACGAGATCAACCAACCGCTAAGCCGCATCCTGCTGCGCGCGAGCCTCGACCTCGAAAAAGAAAAAGGCGCGGGCAAGGAAACCCTCCGCTCTCTCATCGCTGATGCCGAGCGCGTCGTGGAGACCATCGAGAAAATGCGCGTCCTCCTGCGCAATGTCGAAACCGTGCGTCAACCGGTGGACCTCGCCCAGATCGTGCGCAGCGCCCTGCACCAGCTCAAGCGACCGCTTCGCAAGGCTGGCGTGAAGGTCATCCGCCCCGGAACGGAGCAAACCGGTCTCGTGCTCGGCGACGATGTGCAGTTGCAAATGATCCTCACCAACCTTCTGAGCAACGCCATCGAGGCGATCACCGGCTCCGACCGTCCACGCCGCGAGATTTCGATCGAACTGCGGTGCGCCGGGGATTACCTGGAACTCCTCATCGGCGACAGCGGCCCCGGCTGGCCCGGAGGCACGATCGACGAAATGCTCCTGCGCTCCACCAAGCGCGACGGCTCCGGGATCGGGCTCTACGTGGTGAAGACTGCGCTCGACAACCACCGCGGCGAAATGGTCATCGGGTGCTCGCCACTCGGCGGCGCCGAATTCCACCTGACCTTCCCGCGCGTGCCAGAACCACCTGCAAAAGCGCGGCATCAGTCATAGGAACACGTCCAGATCCGCCGTTCGAGGTTCCTGAGCAGACGGCAATTCTAACCGCAGCAGAGGCATTGACCGAAGATGTCCCGGCCGAAGGCTTGGAATCCGGTGATATCGGCACGGTCGTGATGGTCTACGGCCGGAATGAAAGCTACGAAGTGGAATTTGTCGGCTACGGCGGGCACACCATCGCGTTGCTCCATCTCGTGTCGGGGCAAATTCGGCTACTCAGCCACCGCGATGTCCCGCACGTGCGCAGACTTGCGGCTGCCTGAAAGAGGGCAAAAATCCGCCGCCAAGGAAACACTGCTGATCGAAAATGCATCTGGCGCTCGATCCGCCTTTTTTTCCGCCCCTTCGTTACCTTCTGTTCAATTCCCTACCGCTTCGGCTCGTAAGCAAAATAGCACGGGGCAACAAAGGAAACCCAGGAACCGCGCGTCATCCCGCAGACCACGACCAACCCCAGCCAAAGGACCCAAAGCTCAAAGAGCAACCTTCCGGCGCCTCCAAAGCAGCCACCCCGCCCCGGCCAACAAAAGCAACGCATAGGTCGAGGGCTCGGGCACAACGTAGTTCAGGTTCAGGTTATTGCCCGATTGGCTGATGGTGAACCGCCCGGCAATGCTGCCCAACGCGGAGAAGCTGTTCGTATCCACCAACCACTCGCGGTCATCGAATCCCGAAATCCCGCCGGAGGCTGTGAGTATGATCCATGAGGTGTCGACCTCCGTAAAGTCGGGTACGTCGCCCGGCACGTTGCCGGCGGTGAGCGAGATCACGTTGAGCGTGTAGTTGCGTCCCGACAAATTGAGGGCTCCGGCCATGGAAATCTGATCGAAATCAACTCCCGCCGTCGTGCCGGTGAAGTTGTTGAGCTCCCAGTCATAGGTGAAAGAAGACCACGCTTGGCTCGGGGTGAAATTCTGGATGCCGGGGCTGTTTCCGGGGGAAAGCACATCGTTGAGCGAGTTCAAAGCGACCTCACTGTTGATCGTTCCGGTCCCACCGAGGACGGCGCGTCCGGAACCGCCGCCGCCGACTGTGATACTGGAGGCCAAGGAAGAGGATCCGTTGTAGCGGAAGGTGGCGCCGCTGGATATCGACACGGCAGAACTGCTGAGGGAACCGGTCGATGCGACGATCAGGCTGCCGGCAGTGATCGAAGTCGTGCCGGTATACGTGTTGGATCCACTGAGGGTCGTCGTGCCGGTGCCGATCTGGCTGAGGGCCCCCGCCCCCGAGATCGCGCCGGTAACCGTGTAGAGATCACTCCGATTGAAAGAAAGGGTACCCGCATTGGAGACAGATCCTGTCCCGAGGGTGCCGTTCGTGCTGCCGGTTCCGATTTGCAGGGTATTGCCAGAGTCGATAGTCGTGAGGCCCGAGTAGCTGTTTCTGCCGGCCAGCGTGAGACCTGCCGCAGATCCAAACATCGTGAGCGCCCCCGTTCCGCTGATGTTATTGGAGACTGTTTCGCCTGCTAGATTGCGTTTGAAGGCAAGGGTCGCGTTGTTGGTCACATTGCCGGTGCCGAGGGATCCAGTGGTGTCATATTGAGCTCCATTTCCAAGCTGGAGGGTGCCGCCGCTAATCAACGTTCCACCGCTGTAGGTGGTATTACTCGCAACGAGGGTGGTTGTCCCGGTTCCCATCTGAATGAGGACGCCGGTCCCTCTGATCGCTTGGCTATTGGCGAAGGTCACGTTCGTCGAACTATTGATCGCGAGCACCGAGTTATTCGTGATAGCTCCAGCCCCGATCGATCCATTGGCTCCTCCGTCACCGATCTGGAGAGTGCCGTCCGAGATCACGGTTTGCCCATACGAGGCACCAAGACCCGTAACAATGAGAGTACCACCACCCATCTGCAGGAGTGCTCCTCCGCCTCCTCCGATAGAGTTCGTAATCGTCACGGAGTCGGCACGATTGAAAGCCAGGAGGCCAGCACCGCTCAGCGAGATCGCTCCACTACCCACGCTCCCACTCGTCCCTCCATTGCCGATCTGAAGTGTGCCGTTGGTCACAGTGGTGTGCCGCTGTAGCTGTTGCTGCCCAGGAGGATCGTCGTGCCCGAGCCGATCTGACGAACAGCACCCGTTCCGGAGATCGTGTTGGCAGCGGTGTAGAGATCGCTCCGGTTAAAGGAAAGGGTGCCCGCATTGGAGACCGATCCTGTCCCGAGGGTGCCGTTCGTGCTGCCCGTTCCGATCTGCAGGGTATAGCTAGAGTCGATGGTCGTGGGGCCCGAGTAGCTGTTGCTACCGGCCAGTGTGAGACTTCCAATAGCTCCAAACATCGTGAGCGCCCCCGTTCCGCTGATGTTATTGGAGACGGTATCGCTGGCACCTCGTCGACTGAAGGCAAGGGTCGCGTTGTTGGTCACGTTGCCGGTGCCGAGAGATCCGTTGGTATCAAACACAGACCCTGAAACCCCTGCTCCAACCCGGAGGGTGCCGCCGCTGATCAGCGTTCCACCGCTGTAGGTGGTATTGGAGCCATTGAGGGTGGTCGTGCCGGTTCCCATCTGGACGAGCACGCCCGTTCCTGTGATCCCGTTGCCACTACCGAAGGTAATATTCGTCGAGCTGTTGATCGCGAGCACCGAGTTATTCGTGATGGCTCTACTTCCGATCGATCCATTGGCTCCCCCGTCACCGATCTGGAGAGTGCCCTGCGAAATGAAGGTGCTATTGGCTGAACTGTTAGCAGCCGTGAGGATCGTCGTGCCGCTCCCGAGTTGCTGGAAAACAATCGTATTTCCTCCCGTGATGGCATTGGTCAGGGTGAACGTGTTGGTCTGGTTGAAGTTGAGGTAACCCGTGCCGCTGTTGAAGGCGATTTTGGGTGCGACGATGCTGCCCGCCGAGTCACTCCCCCCGAAGGATCCGATATTGAGGACACCCACCGAGTTGTTACTCACCGCGACCTGGATGCCATTGACACCGGTGGCGATGACCGATCCTTCATTGGCCACGGTGAGAGAGGCCTGACCGGCGACTCCGAGTCGCACCTGATTGCTGTTGCTCCACGTCGATCCCGCTCCCGTCACCAGCACGGAGTTATTCGAGCCTGCTCCAAAACTGATGGCACCGGTGACATCGCTGACAAAGCCTCCGTTGGAGATCACCATCCTGTTGTCATTGCCGCCGAAGCCCACCTGAATGTTAGTCAGAATAGTGAGGCGGGTGCCGGGGTTGAAGACATTGAGCGTATTGTTGGAGTCGGTGGAGGTGCCACCGATGACGGCGCTGCCGTACGTATTGGTCCCCGAGGTGAAATTGGTCGTTTGGTCCGAGCTATTGGAGCCGACAAGGAGAGCTTGGGCATCGCCCTGCTCTGACGCGGCGACCAGCATGAGGATCGCGGCCAAGGCGGGAAGGAGAGTGTCAGAAGATTTGCTTCCAAAGGGGCTCGAGAAGTTTGCCCGCTTGAAATCAGTCATGCGGCCATTTCCTTTCTCCAGCTTTCTCCTTAATCAACCAAAAGTCGACGAATCGCATGAAACCGTCGACGAATCGTGTATCCTGCGGAATTTACGGTCTGATTAGGGATCAGCCCCCGTCTGCATTTCCGCGCCAGACATCTTCCGGCGGTGCGGTCCGCTGAGCCATCGGTGCCCCTACCGCAAAACATTCAAACCGCCCTGGCGTCCGGTCAAAGCAAACCCCACCCATGTCCGCTTGGGACGCCAGGCAACCGCGCCGCGTGACTCCGGCAAACGAGAGGCTTTTGCACTAACTCCGACGACGCCGAACCACGACGCGAGCGACAAGCACCGCGCCAGCGAGGGCCATGAGGGCATAGGTGCCCGGTTCAGGGATGGGGGTGGTGGCCAAACGGAACCCCGTCACTCGGCGAGCCTCTTGGGGATCATCGAGTCCTTGCGAAGTCCAAGAGACGTTGCCGGATCCCCACGAGCCCCCGAATAGAAACCGACTACCAGTCCTAGGTATCCCATCATTCCACTCCTGCAGGCTGCCGGCTTGATCGTAGGTTCCATAAGCACTAGGGCTGTCAAACGCGCCGACGGAGGCGAGATACATCTGCGAGGGATCATCTGACGCAGACTGGGTGAGAGAATAGACCCCATCCTTCTTGTAGTTGGCCCGATTGGCCGCCCCGCTAATCGTGTTGCCCGGGGCGGTGTCGCTCTGCGTGGCGTAATCCCAATAGCCCGCATTGGTGCTGCCCCCTTTGTAGTAGGCCGCCTTATACCACTCGTCTGCGGAGGGAATCCACCAGGTCGCCCCGGCGTTTTTGGTGAAGCCCACACCGCTGGACGCGCCGTTCAGCGTGTAAGCCCCGGCCTCCGTGCTGGCGCCATTGGTCCCGCCGTTGTTCATCCAGTTGGCAAAACGCGCCGCGCCGAACCAATTCACATAGGAGATCGGGCGATTGCCGCTGCCGATCACCGAATAGGAGTAAGGACTGCTCTCAATCCCGCTGCCGCTGCGCCTAATGCCGGCGACGTTGAGATCGGTCGCCATATTCGTGTTCCAGAGATTGACGACGTAGCTGGCGCTCGTCACCGAGGCCACGCTGTTGAGGAAGGTGGTGTATTGGCCGATGGTCACTTCGTATTTGCCGATCTTATATTCATAGGCCACGGCACCGAAATCTCCATCACTCGAATTCCCCGCATCACCCACCATTACGGTCTGTATGGTGACCAGCGCTGCCCGGAGGTCGGAGTTAAGGGTGAAGGCGGCAAAGAGCGCCGCGGCAAGGTAGGATGTTTTCATGGCTATTTTTTTAGGACTATGGCTTAAAGCGGCAAGACCGCCGTAAGCGGTATTACTCGCATTGAGAGTGGTCGTGCCGGCTTTCGTCTGAATGAGGACGCCGGTTCCTGAGATCCCATTGGCAGCGGCCAAGGCGATATTTGTGGAACTGTTGATCGCAGCCAAGGCAGGAAGAAGAGTGTCGGGAGATTTGCTTCCGAATGGGCTCGAGAAGTTTGTCCGCTTGGAAGACGTCATGCGGCGAGTTCTTCGCTCTACCTTCCTTCCCAATCAACCGAAATTCGACGAATCGCATGAAACCGTCGACGAATCGTGTATCCCGCGGAATTTACGGTCTGAATCGGGCCTTGGCCGCTGTCCGTATTTCTGCGCCATTAATCTTCCGGCGGTGCGGTCCGCTGAGCCATCGGTGCCCCTACCGCAAAACATTCAAACCGCCCTGGTGTCCGGTCAAAGCAAACCCCAAGCATGTCCGCTTAGGACGCCAGGCAACCGCGCTGCGTGACTCCGGCAAACGAGAGGCTTTTGCACTAACTCCGACGACGCCGAACCACGACGCGAGCGACAAGCACCGCGCCAGCGAGGGCGATCAGAACATAGGTCGAGGGTTCTGGGACACTCGCGAGACGAAAACCGATGTTGACGATCTCGAACGACGGGTCGTACGAGCTCCAGCTGGAGGACGACAAGTTGGACGGAATGGTGTCGTTATAATTACCGCCCCGCAGCCCGCGAGACGAGTCGGCAGCACCCGTGAGATCGTTCCACTCGAGCACGTTGCCACTCATGTCAAAGGCCCCGTAGGCACTCGGGCCGCCGTTGCTGCCCACCGTAGTCACGTTGCCGTTTAGTTCATTCCAGCCGGCGGCACGGTTGAAATTTGCAAAATTGCCCGTGTTGCCAGCAGAGCCAATTCCAGTAGTACCCGCCGTCACGGCCGTCGGAGCCGTGTCACTCTGCGTGGCGTAGTCCCAGTAGCCCGCGCTCGTGCCGCCGCCCTTGTAGTAGGCTGCCTTGTACCACTGGTCTTCCGTCGGGATGTAGAACGTCGCACCGGGGTTCACCGCCACGGCATTCCCGCTCGTTGCCCCGCTGAGCGTATAGGCACCCGTCTCCGTGTCGCCTGAGCCCAGTCCGTTCTGCAGCCAATTGGAAACTCTCGCCGCATCAAACCAACTCACGTAGTTCACCGGCTTGTCACCCATGTCGGTCCTGACGGAGTAGGTATACGACCCCAACGAACCGCTTTGCGTGATGCCGCCACGGGGGTTGCTGCCCATGTTCGCGTTGTAGAGCGAGTAGGGGTCGGTCGCCGCCACGGCGTTCAGGAAGGCCGCATACTGCGAGTTTTGGAACTCAAACTTCATGATCCGAAACGAGCCAGCCACGGCACCGTAGCCTGCGGGATCCGTGTCAGCCGCATTCCCCGGATCACCCACCGTCACCCAGTCCATGGTGACCAGCGCTGCCCGGAGGTCGGAGTTAAGGGTGAAGACGGCAAAGAGCGCCGCGACAAGGTAGGATGTTTTCATGGATATTTTTTTAGGACCGTGGGTTAAAGCGGCAAGACCGCCGTAAGCGATATCACTCGCATTGAGAGTGGTCGTGCCGGCTTTCGTCTGAATGAGGACGCCGGTTCCTGTGATCCCATTGGCAGCGGCCAAGGTGATATTTGTGGAGCTGTTGATCACAGCCAGGAGAGTGTCGGGAGATTTGCTTCCGAATGGGCTCGAGAAGTTTGTCCGCTTGGAAGACGTCATGCGGCGAGTTCTTCGCTCTACCTTCCTTCCCAATCAACCGAAATTCGACGAATCGCATGAAACCGTCGACGAATCGTGTATCCCGCGGAATTTACGGACGGAATCGGGCTTGGCCGCGGTCCGTGTCGTCCCCCAGTTGAGGGACCACGGCCCGGCGGACCGCCGCATCGGTGTTGCTCCGAGCACCTAAGGCAACCTCAACAAACCATCAGCAACTATGTCAGATCCGATCCAGCTCGCTTACGGGATGAGCTCAGGATTTTCTCCTCGTGGGTCGCGCGACAATTCGATTGATTAGCTGCGCGCGAGCGCGCCAGAGTTTGCAACCCCAACTCAATGATCATCAA
>Ga0247843_1007168_pt1 | contig 13951 bp, 11 predicted proteins | sample LaCruzMarch2017__FD_192420 | JGI IMG/M metagenome (GOLD analysis project Ga0247843, IMG submission 192420) | Freshwater microbial communities from meromictic Lake La Cruz, Castile-La Mancha, Spain - LaCruzMarch2017_8m | ecosystem: Environmental > Aquatic > Freshwater > Lake | place: Spain...
AGGTCCTTTTTGGGAGTCAATAAATGCTGCTGGTGTTTTACAAGTACCGATGGTAATGTCTGTTTGGGACGATGGTTTTGGAATTTCTGTTCCACGCGAATTTCAGACTACAACAGGAAGTATTTCTCAAGCTTTAGCTGGAATGCAACGCACTGAAGATCAAAGAGGATATGAGATTTTCGTTACCAAAGGTTGGGATTATGCGCATTTGTGTGAAACGTATGAAAAAGCAGTAAAATTAGCTCGCGAAGAACACGTTCCAGTTTTGGTTCACGTTCAAGAAGTAAATCAACCTCAAGGACATTCTACTTCTGGTTCACATGAGCGCTACAAATCAGAGGAACGTTTACAATGGGAAAACGATTTCGATTGTATCAATAAATTCAAAGAATGGATTTTAGCTTTCAACGCTGATGGATTAACGTTAGCTACAACTGAAGAATTAGATCAAATTAGTGCAGATGCCAAAGCCTTTGTTCGTGATTCAAAAAACAAAGCTTGGAGTGCATTTACAGGTTCAATTAAAGAAGATTTGGCTCAAGCAGTTGCCTTGATTAAAGCAGTAGCAACAGAAAGTGAAAATGGTGTTTTCATTCAGAAAGAAGCCGAAGCACTTGAAAAAGCTTTTGAACCAATTCGTAAAGATATTTTGTCAATTGCGCGAAAAGTATTGAGAATGGTGCGTGAAGAATCAATTCCTTCAAAAACAGCACTTTCTAATTGGATTAAAGGTTTGATTGGTGAAAATTTTGATCGTTACAGTTCACATTTATATTCACAATCGGAACAGTCAGCGCTAAAAGTTCAACCGGTGGCGCCTGTTTATGATAAGGAGGTTAAAATGGAAGACGGACGAATTATCTTGCGAGAAAATTACCGTAAAATCCTTGAAAATTATCCTGAAGTTATCGTTTTTGGTGAAGATGCTGGAAAAATTGGAGGTGTAAATCAAACCTTAGAAGGATTACAAGATCAATTTGGCGATATTCGAGTTTTTGACACAGGAATTCGTGAATGTACCATTATTGGTCAAGGTATTGGGATGGCAATGAGAGGTTTACGCCCGATTGCGGAAATACAATATTTAGATTACTTACTGTACGCAATTCAGATTTTGTCAGATGACTTATCTACTTTACAATACCGAACAAAAGGTGGACAAAAAGCGCCTTTGATTATTTCAACGAGAGGTCACCGTTTGGAAGGAATTTGGCACAGTGGTTCGCCGATGGGAATGATTATCAATTCATTGCGTGGAATGCATATTTGCGTACCGAGAAATATGACCAAAGCTGCCGGATTTTACAATACACTTTTAGCTTCTGATGAACCTGCATTGGTAGTTGAGCCGTTGAATGGTTACCGCACCAAAGAGCGTTTACCAATTAATGTGGGTGAATTTAGAGAAGCATTAGGCGTACCAGAAATCGTGAAATCGGGAACTGATTTGACAATTGTTTCTTATGGTTCAACCTTTAATTTGTGTGAACAAGCAGCAAAAACTTTGTTAGAATTAGGAATTGATGTGGAACTAATTGACGTTCAAACATTGCTACCTTTTGACATCAATCATAAAATTGCGGATTCTTTGAAAAAGACGAATCGTTTATTAATTGTAGATGAAGACGTTAGCAGTGGAGCAACCGCATTTATGTTGGACAAAATAATAGTGGAACAAAAAGGATATTATTTCTTGGATGCTACGCCTGAAACGATGAGTGCTAAAGACCACCGCCCTGCTTACGGTACAGATGGCGATTACTTCTCAAAACCAAGTATCGACGATATCGTTGAAAAAGCTTATGCAATAATGAACGAATTTGATCCGGAGGAGTTTCCGAGTATTTATTAGTGGTTGTTTTCTGAGATTCAACATTATTGAAAAGCGAATTTTTATTTAGACAGACTAATTTTTATATCTCACGTGATATTTTTATATATTTACACGTGTAAAATAATGTTATGAATACAAAACTCACATTGAATTTAAATTCCGAGGTAATTTTTGAAGCAAAATCGTATGCTAAAAATCATAAGGTAAGTCTTTCGAAATTAATTGAAAATTATCTCAATTCATTAACTAAAGATTCAAAGAACAAATCTTCTGTTAGTCCCTTGGTAGAGAGTCTTACTGGGATAATTCCGAATGATAATGATGAAAGAGAAGGCTATAGGAATTTCATTGATGAAAAATATAAGTAATGGAAAAGGTATTTATTGATACGAACATTATCATCGATCTTTTAGCTAAAAGAGAACCATTTTTTAGAGACGCTCAGGATTTGTTTACATTGGCTGACAAAAAAGAAATTCAACTCTTTATCTCATCTTTGTCTTTTGCGAACGCTTATTATTCTATCGTTAAACATCATAAATCGATTGAAGCAAAAAAGTTTTTACTTCGGTTCAAAGTTTTAGTTGAAATATTACCATTAGAAGATAAATCGATTGAATTGGCTTTAGCTTCAAATTTTGATGATTTTGAAGATGGGTTGCAATATTTTGTTGCTTTACAATTTGGTTGTGATGCAATTATTACAAGAAACAAAAAGGATTTTAAAAATTCAACTATTCCTGTTATGAATGTAAATGAGTACTTAAAAGGGAAATAGCAATTCACTAAATTTATCAGTTAGTTTATTTATTTATCACAAACAAAAACAATTCAATTAAACCTTAACTTTGTTCCACTTTTCAATAGATGCGAATTTTAAAACGTTTTTTGCAATTATCAAACATACTTATTAATGTTGTTTCTAGATTTTTTTGCAAGTCAACTTTTACAAGGATTATTTGAAATTATAACTTTTAAATGTGTCAATTAAAGTGCTCCAGAAATTCATTAGTATAGTAGATTTTACCTTACAAATCAACTTCAAAAAGCTGAAGATAATTTAAATGAAAAAAAAGAAAAATAACCAGTTATTGTCACATTCAAAACTAATGGATGGTTTACTTTTTGTTCCAATTGAAAACGTTTCTTTTCAATTAAATACATCTTTTTTCTTAAAAAATTATTTCTCACATGACCATTAACGAACTATTCAAAGCGTTTACTGATATTGAATTTCAAGCCAATCGATTGATGAAAATCAGAAATTTCGAAGATGGACATTTACAGCAATTCGATATTCGTTCAGAAGAAGTTCGAGTCGAAGTTTTAAGACTAGATTTGAGCGAGGAGCTGAATAAGGAATTTAATAATTTAGTTCGAATTGATTGTGATTACATGCCAAAAATCAATTTTGGTCATACCTTACTTAACATTCTTTCGTTTGGTCTTTACAAAAAAAGATTCATTTCCAAGGAGCGTGAAATCTATTTTTTAGGAGAAATCAATCAACGTAAAAAATTGTTTTTACACACTAAAAATCAACTCAAAGACAATTGATGGATAGCAAATTAGACACTCTTTATTGGCAAAGTCGCTATGAAAACAACCAAGCTGGCTGGGATTTAGGCGCAGCTTCGGATCCAATAATCGAATACGTAAATCAACTAACCAATAAAGAGTTAAAAATCCTCATTCCTGGCTGTGGAAATGCACACGAAGCCGAATATTTATTTAAAAGTGGTTTTAAAAACGTTAGTGTTATTGACCTAGCTTTGGCTCCACTTGTAAATTTTAAACGTAGAGTGCCTGATTTCCCTAATTCGCAGCTTATTTTTGGAGATATTTTTAACTTAAATCAACAATTCGATTTAATTATTGAGCAAACTCTTTTCTGTGCAATTGACCCTACTTTACGTGAGCAATATATTCAAAAAGTTCTTCAATTACTAAAACCTGAAGGTAAATTTGTAGGTTTGTTGTTTAATCGTGAGTTTGAGGCTGGACCACCATTTGGGGGAAACAAAGAAGAATATTTGACTTATTTCTCCCCTTACTTTCGAGAAATTCAAATGGAAAATTGTTATAATTCGGTGTTACCTAGAAAAGGAACAGAATTGTTTTTTATTGCTAAAAAATAGAGAATATGAAAAAATGGATGCTTTTTTTTGCTTTTGCTTGTGTTGGAATCACAACTGAAATATTTTTCACAGCAATCAGTTCTGTTGTAGAAAGTATGCTCAACAACGAGCCAATTAGCTGGCGCTTATTAGGTTTTTCTTACATTTGGATGTTCCCAATTTATGGATTGATAGCATTTTTAGCACCAATTGTCTTTGGGTTTCTCGAAAAATATCCTTTATTTTTGAGATTGTTCTTAGCAGCGATTGTCATTTTTGTTGTCGAATTTATAAGTGGCTTTTTACTCGATCAGTTAACTGGAAGTTGTCCGTGGGAATACAAACATGGCTATCACGTAATGGGTTATATTCAACTTGAATATTTACCAGCGTGGATGCTTTTTGTTTTCATGATCGAAAAGATTTACAAGTTTCTTGATAAAGCATTTGAAGTCTAATCTGTTCTTTTTTCTAGTAGGTTGTTCGCATTCCTACCAGTTAATGCTTGAGTAATAAAATCAATAATTTAATCGAAGTAAGAGCTATTTTGTGAATATAAGCGAACAATCTTCGGCCTTGAATTTTTTGGTTTTAGCTACTGAACTTAAACTGGCAAATTTTAAGGATTTCTGTAAGAACATCCGCTAAAATCCAGTTTCAGAAAGGAGTTAAAATTGTTCGCTACGAGTTGTAAATATTAGGATAACAATAATTTGCGAGCAAAAATAAATTCAGAGCCTTGATTTTTTGATTCTTTTTCATCAAGGAAAAAGAATGTCATAAAGAAAATAGTAGCTCAATTTGGGATTTTTATTAGGATTATGATTTTAATTTCTGGTGTTAAGAAATCGCAAACTCATTTTTTCTATTCTACTTACAAATCAAATACCCAATTCATAGCAACATTTTATTACTTTTGTTTAAAACATAACACATGGCAAACGAATTACTAAAAGGAAAAAGAGGAATTATTTTCGGAGCATTAAACGAACAATCTATTGCTTGGAAAGTAGCCGAAAGAGCACATGAAGAAGGAGCTACTTTTGTTCTTACGAATGCGCCAATCGCAATGAGAATGGGAGAAATCAATGTCTTGGCTGAAAAAACTGGTAGTAAAGTTATCCCAGCTGATGCAACAAGTGTGGAAGATTTAGAAAACTTGGTGACTCAATCTTTGGAGATTTTAGGAGGAAAAATCGACTTCGTTTTACATTCAATTGGAATGTCACCAAATGTTAGAAAAGGAAAACATTATACTGAAAATAATTATCAATACTACAACCAAACGATGGATGTTTCTGCGATATCGTTACATAAAACGTTGGCAACACTTTATAAACACGACGCTGTAAGTGATTGGGGTTCTGTTGTTGCCTTAACCTATATTGCTGCACAACGTATTTTCCCAGATTACAATGACATGGCTGATGCGAAATCTTTATTGGAATCAATCACTCGCTCATTTGGGTATCACTATGGAATTAAAAATAAAGTGCGTGTGAATACCATTTCGCAATCGCCAACTGCAACAACTGCTGGACAAGGAGTGAAAGGGTTTAAAGAGTTTATCAACTTCTCTGAACAAATGTCACCTCTTGGGAATGCACCTGCTTTAGCTTGTGCTGATTACTGTATTACGTTATTTTCAGATTTAACACGATATGTAACCATGCAAAACCTTTTCCATGACGGAGGCTTTTCAAATACTGGTGTTACACAGCAAGTAATTGACAAGTTTGGGGAGTGATTTTGAACATTACTTTTGTTTTGAACTGGAAAAGGTCAGTTTTTTCTTTGCCTCTTAAACAACCATTCAAGAAATCACACTGATTGGAGGAATTGAGGAACGAAATTTCTTCGATGAAGTTGTGATTTGCTTTCAGTTCTTTTATTTTTGTGGATAGATTACAACCAGTTTAAAAAATAAAGCGCTTTAAAACAAGTTGTGATTTGCTTTCAGTTCTTTTATTTTTGTGGATAGATTACAACATATAGTGCGTGTTATTGTTTTTGTACTTAGTTGTGATTTGCTTTCAGTTCTTTTATTTTTGTGGATAGATTACAACTGTATTGCAATTAATAAAGTTTGCAGGTAGTTGTGATTTGCTTTCAGTTCTTTTATTTTTGTGGATAGATTACAACATAAGATTCAGGCGAAGTTGATAAAGTCAAGTTGTGATTTGCTTTCAGTTCTTTTATTTTTGTGGATAGATTACAACTCGGGTGTGCCGTTTTGATTCTTTCTAGTGGTTGTGATTTGCTTTCAGTTCTTTTATTTTTGTGGATAGATTACAACTTTGAAGAAAAATACACGTTGCCACCCTCCGTTGTGATTTGCTTTCAGTTCTTTTATTTTTGTGGATAGATTACAACTGTTGCGTTACAATGTCGAACTCGTTACCAGTTGTGATTTGCTTTCAGTTCTTTTATTTTTGTGGATAGATTACAACTTTACAAAGAACAAGAAGAAGCAAATGAAAGTTGTGATTTGCTTTCAGTTCTTTTATTTTTGTGGATAGATTACAACCCGCGTAGTCTATACCACAATAATAGTAAGGGATACAGCGATTTATTAGAATAAAAAATCTATCCCCATTTTAAAAATCCAAGTGTTAAATACTTGGATTTTTTTGTTTGTAGGTAAATGAATTTATTGGTTTTCATAAAATTTTTTTGGTCATCCTCCTTAATCCTTTTCGTCAACAAACGGAAGAATATTAAAACAACTCCAATTGTTGTGAAGGTGCGATAGTTTTTGTTTGTTTTACTCCGTGAAAAATTTCCATTCTGCCAAATTGTTTGTCTGTGATTGCGAAAATTCCAACGTGTCCTTTTTCTGGTAGTAAGCGTTTCACTCGCTTTGTGTGAACATCTGCATTTTCTTGACTTTGGCAAAAACGTGTATAAATCGAAAACTGGAACATTGTGAATCCATCTTCTTGCAATTCTTTTCTGAATTTAGCTGCATCCCGACGTTCTTTTTTTGTTTCGGTCGGTAAGTCAAATAATACCATTATCCACATATTTCTGTAGGCGTTAAAGCGTGAGGTTTCCATATTTTTGTTGTCTTTATGACGATAGGACTTTAAGATATTAGGACGTTAAGATATTAGGACGTTAAGACATTAGGACTTTAGGAGTGAATGAAGAATGAGTGAATGAGGAATGATTGAATGACAAATGAGAGAAAGAGTGAATGATAGAATAAGAGAATGAAATTTGTCACCTTTCACTTTTATCTTTTCACTTTCAATTTTCAATTACAGTTCTGGGTAAATAATTTTCCGTTGTGAACCTTCAAAACACTTATATAAACTTGCTGTTGTCAAACTTACAGCGTGAAACAAAGGTCGTTTCAACCCACCAATATCCATGTCTAGTTGCGGAAGTTTTAACAATTCAATTTTATGTTCTTTGGTCAATTCTTCGTCTGGTTCTTGGTTTTCTAATAGTTCTATTACAATTAAATCTACATAAGGTCGATAAGGTTCCATGATGTCGTCAGCCAAACAATATGCGTTGTATTTGTTTTTGTGGTGAATGCCAAAAGTGGGAAGCATGCCGCTTGCGGTCAAGGCTCTTGCGACAACAGAACGTAAAATCGCATAACCATAATTAAGTTGTGCATTTGGACTATTGCTTTCTCGTTCACGTTTGAATTTTGTGCCGTAAATCGCACTCCAATAATGAGCTGCAGCTTGTGCTTCGCAATTGGTAGAATCGCCACTTAATACTTTTGATTTTAAGTTTTCAAGTCGAGCAGTAGTTAAACCTAAGGTTTCTAAAACACGGGCTTGATTGTGAATTTTTGCTTTAATGGTTTGTTGCCACAGTTGTTTTTTTAAAGGTTCGCTTGCTTCAATTTGGGTGCGCATGCGTTCCGTTTGTTCGCTGTTTCCTTCCAGGGGCATAAACAAACCAGTTGGCATATATTTGCTGTTACAGCTAATAAGTGCCACTTGATTTTCTAATAATAACTCTAAAAGGTTAGCAGTTAAGGTAATGTGTGGGTGTTCCAAAACAACAATGCCAATATCTTCAATTGGGATGGTTTTGGTGGTTCGTTGCTCATCTTTGAGTTCCACAACCAATTGTTGTTTGGAGCTTGAAAGATGAGCTGGATTTCCGAAGTGTAGGGTTCGTTTGACCATTCTAAGTAGATTAGGAATGGTTGCGTTTACGTGTTAGTTGTTGGAAATGTTGCAGTTAGGTGATTTTGAAATAATCCTCCCCACAATTATAGTGAGGGGAGGATTTAAATTATTATTCTCCTACATGAACAATTTCTCCGAGGTGGTTTATACGAACTTTTACGATATTCTTAAAAAAGCTGAGGCTTTTGATACTTTTATAAGCTTTATCCTTTAATTCTTTTCTATCATCTATAACAGTTTCTAAATGATTTCTAAATACATAATCACGAACCGCTGAATTTCCGTAAATTACTTTAGAAAATTTTTGCATTCTAAAAATGTTTTGACTTATAATCTTCAATTTATCTCTGGAAAATAGATCAATTTCATTTGGGAAAAAGTTTTCTTTTTCGTTTGGAAAAATAAAAAATTCGTTTTGCTTCATTGAGAATAAGAACTCCCAACCTTTATCTTTATTATAACTCCAATCAATTTCAGGAAGTCCTTGATTTTTACGTTCAACTACTTCAAAAAATGAAATTACATTATCTTGTAGTTCTCCTTTTTCATCTTTATAAATAGCCACATGATGGTTGTTTCCAGTACTCACAAAATCAACAGGAATTGTATTTCCTTCATTATCTAAAATCTCATTACCTAAGTGATCCTTTTTGTTGTGTAGTGCAACAGCATTATTAACACCACTTATAGTTACTCGCTTTATTGAAATTCCTTTTTCTTTATTTAACCAAATTGGATTTTTATCCAAATCTGAAAATGCTTTTTTTGGGTCATTTCCATTATCTTTTAATCGCACTTTAAGAATACGTTTTACTCCTTCATCAAGTATTTTTTCAATTAACTTTTCGTCCTTGAAGTTCTCTGGAGTTATGTCTTTTCTGATTGAAAAATCTTTGGTGTACCATTCTAATTTTACTTTTTCAGGTAAGGTTTCTGTTTTTTCTTCATTCAAATAAATTGGTTTTTTGTCTAGTGCATTTTTCCCACCAAAAGCTTTTTTGGGATCATTATCATTTTCAGTTAATCGTTCAAGAAGTAATTTTTTATAAAGTGGTTTAGTTACCATTTCAATTGTTTTTGAATCGAACTTTGGACCAATTTTTTCTTCTTTAGTTTCAGCAAATGAATATTGACCATAAACAGATTCTTTATGAAGTTGACCTCTAGGAGTAAGTACAATTTGTGGTTCAGATTTTCCTGAAATTTTGTTTTTGTTAATTGTAGCAACCTTATTCTTTGCTTTGTGTGAAATAATTACACTTTCTAAATGTTCTTTTGCAACTTGACGGAAATTAGGAATTGGTAAATTGAATCTAAGTTTGTTGTCTTCATCACGCTTTAATTCTTTAGCTTCAATTCCAAGAACATCCTTTGAAGATAATTTTAAATCTGAGGTTTTTATTGAGCTTCTATTTTTTGAATTACTTATTCCTTCATCATAAATATCTTGTCGACGTGCATTTAAATTGTTGAGGTATTGAATAAAACTTCTTTTAGTAAATGCAACTGTTAAAGCATCCATAGCATGGTGTCGGTGGTCATTTCTTTTTGTCCAGTCTTTTATAACTTCAACTTTATTGCCGTGTCTTCGTTCTTGAAACTCAGTTAATCCAAGTGCTTGATATTTTGGAAGATTAATTTCCTTCATGATGTTAACCAAACCCCAATCTTCTCTTAATCGGTCGGTAATTCCTCCTGATGTAGAAACAACACTTTTAGAAATTTCAAACAACATTTCTTTGGCTTTCTTCGCAATATATTGAGATTCTCTTAAATCTCTTTCAATAAATCCTTCTCCTATTTCGCTTTCGGGCAATAATAGCTTTTTATATTTTGCCTTTGAAATTCCTTCTTCCTTGTTCTTTTTGCCAAGCTCAAAAAGTTTTTCCACTCTTGATTGAAATTCAGAAAGCTTTTCCTCACCAAATTCACTTAAAATGTAGTCGTAAGCAGTTTTATTTCCTTTTTTTTCATTGTCAAAACGATACACTATGGTTTTATTTGAAAAACTATCATCGAATAATTTGGATTGTGGAATAATATGTTCAATATCAATTTCTTTTGAGAAAATTTTATCCTTCGAAATATATTTGTTTGTATATAAATCATGGTAACCTACATTTTTTAATTCTTCGTACAAACGGTATCTTATGATGTCATTTTTTGTAGGGTTTTGAATACCAAACTCAGATTGTAAAATTTTAACGACTTTCTCATTTCGTGTTTTACCATCTCTGACTTGTGTGTCTAAATCTTTCCTTTCTTCTGCATTTTTTTTCAGTTCCCGAGCTAATTCTATTCTTATTTCATCGAATTTGAAGTATTTGATAATATTACCTTTTTCATCTTTTTCACTGTGTTTGTAGATTAAAGTATTAACAACGTTAACCATTTGATTAAGAATTTTTTCAACTACAGGATTTCTTAAGCTATTCTTTTTCAAAAGTTCTAATTCTCCTTTTAAAACTCTTGTATCTATTTCCTCTTTAGTCAAAGAATTTTTAGAATGACGATAACCAGCAAATTCACATGCAGAACTAAAATTGTTTTCTTTGATAAACGGAATAATCTTTCTTATTGCTCTAGTTGAAAGACTTCCATAATCATCTTGAAGTGGAATATTGGCTAGAATTTGTGCTTGTTCTCTCTTGAATCCAAATTTTGCTTCTAATATTTTATAAAGTGTATCATTTCCACTTGCTGAATCGTCGCCTTCATACGAGTAGAGCAAATGCCAGAATTGATAGGCAGGTTGCATCTCAAAATCTTTTCCTTCTAGTTCAGCATTAAAGTTCAAAATTTGAGTATTGATTTCGAGAGAATCAAAAATAGACTTGATCATATCTTTTATTTCAGATGCGATTACTTTTAAATCGTCTAATTCTACTTCATCCTTATTAGATTTAATTTTAAGTAATGTTTTTACATCATATCCTTCTATATCAACTATCTTAAGAAAGGCGTTGTAGAATTCTTTGTTAGTTCTATTTCCATCTAATTGAAGAAAATTCATTGACCATTCTTTGGGATTTAACCCTAAAAGCTCAATTGCATTTGTTGCTGACAAATCTCCTTTGATATTTAGTTCATCAAATAAAATTTGTTTCTGTTCTAAATCTAAATTGAAAAATTCTTTTTCTTCTTCGAATAAAAGGACTTGATCTGAGTTAATTTTAGTTTTTCGTTTTTTACTTCCAATTTTCTTTATTTCAATGTCATTAAGTCTTTGCCAAATCTTAAATTCTTGAAAAAGAGGAGAAGATTTAGGTATAACTCTAGAACCAACTATTTTTTTCTTTCCATCAATTATAATTTCTTTACTTTCTAACTCACAAAAAGAAATGAGACTTTTTTGCGATTTTAGTTTCCGTTGATAGAAAATTACAATATCTCGGATTTCTTTTTTTAGTTCATCGGTTAATTCTGAATGATATTCAGCTTGCTTATTCCAAATTGCTTCAAATTCATTCAAATAATCTTGACGATAAAATACTTGACTTTTTAGTCTAGTATGGGGATTTGCTAAAAGTTGTTTGTAAAGATTTTGCCCAACAGCTTCTGATCTCCATTTATATGCTTGTAATCTTTTTTTATCTCGATTTGAATATTTTATTGTTTTTTCATTTTGAAGTTCAACTTCAATATCCTTGATATCAGCAGTATTGAAATTGTATTTTGTCCAAAATAGTGTAGAGGTAGCACGTTGTCCTTTGCCTTTTAATTCTTGGTAAAATTCGTCGGTTAATATTTCTGGATGAAACTGTTTTTGAAAAGCCCAAACTTTATCAAATTCAGCTTGTAAGTCTGACCGATAGAAATCAGGAACATTTTTCTTTCCCTCTTGCAAAAGTTGAAAAACCAATTGACCAGGAGTGATTTCTTCATCGTATAATCTTTTCGCTAAGTCCATTCCGTCAATGGCTTTTCCGTCGTCGTCATTTTTTGCTTTTCTACTACTTTTATAACCACGTTTTTTATTAACAGCTAAAAGAACTCGAGCTAACTCATTCTTTTCAATTTTTTGAGTTACGGCATTACTTCTTAATTTCCAAGTTGAAAAAGTTGTCTCTTTTCCATTTTCTGTTAGAATGGTGTCAGAGTTTATAATTTTTGCTTTTAGTAAAATTTCAATCAAGTTTTTTCTTCTGTCTTGATAACGATCTAGTGTTCTTCTTGCTCCTCGTTTTAATGTTCTACTCGCGTTAGGAGAAAGTCCTTTTCCTGAAGCAAAATCTTGTTCTGGGTTTTTAGATTCCGAAACTTTTCCAGTTTTATCAACTTTATCAAAATTATCAAATTGGATAATTCTTACACCAATTTGCTCAATACTTGATTTATCTGGCGTTTCTCCTTCGATAACGTGTGCCCATCCTATACTGGTTGTCCCCAAATCCAGTCCCAATATTATTTTTGTCTCACTCATAAGTAGCGGTTATTTAAAAGTTATTAAAAATACAAATTTTATTCGCGCGTAAAGATAAATTTGGAAGAACGTAATCTATTTGAGTTCATCTCAAATTTTCTGAAAATAAATTTGAAAAATTCTGAAAAGGGAAAGAAAAAAGATTTAGTTTTGTTGAACTGAAAGCAAATCACAATAAGGATTATTCCGTTGTGAAAACATTTGGGTTGCTCCTTGTCCATCAATCAGGGAGCATTTTTTTTGCCTTTAAAACTTACGAAATTTTTTAATTTATTACGCAAAATGCATTACGCAATTTGCGTAAAGCATTTTGCGTAATTTGATTCAATAAAACAAATTTCATTTAAGGATTTTTGGTTTTTGCTGATCTCAGATTATTTAAATTGAAAACTAGTAAATTAATATTTCGTTCAAGCATTTATGAATTTTTGCAATTTCGGATTTTGAGAGCGTACCGATGTGTTGTTTTAAACGTGTTTTGGATAAAGAGCGAACGTGTAAAGTCAATACTTCAGAAGTTACAGTTAGGCCATTTTGTGAAGTAGGAGAGAGGATGAGGTTTCCGTGGTAGTTTTTGAGTTTGGTGGTGAGCGGGCAACATACCACTACATTGGCATATTTATTCAACAAGTTGCCACTGATAATGACCACAGGACGAAAGCCAGCTTGTTCGCTTCCATCAGTTGGGTTAAGGTTTGTGTACCAAATTTCGCCTTGGTTCATTCTTCGTCTAAATGCGTTAAATACTCCGCCATTCCCTCTTCTGCAACGAGCATTGTATCTGTGTCTGCCGCCATTTGTTTATAGGATTTGACATAAGCAGCACGATTCAATTGTTCTAAATAGATACGCAATGCTTTTTCGATGAGTGTATTTTTAGGAACAGACAATTCTTTGGCTTTTTCTGCCAACAATTGCAATAAATCATCTGGAAGCGAACTGGTGAAAGTGGACATATTTTTGATTTATATTTATTATCTACAAATATAAAATATATTTTCTGAAAAGTTGTAATCAAACTTATATTTACGAAAACTAGAAGATTTTATTTCTTTGAGTTTAATTATTCCTTTTTGAATATCCGCAATCGTACCAGTAAAATACTTTAATATTGAAAATCAATACTTTAATCGAGGTGAGAGCTATTTGGTGAATATTAGCGAACCATTATCGGCCTTGAATTTCTAGGTTTTAGCTACTGAACTGAAACTGTTAATTTTTAAAATTTCTGTAAGAACATTTTAAAAAATTTCAGTTTCAGAAAGGAGTTAAAATTGTTCGCAACGAGTTGTAAATAATTATAGAACAAATGTTTGCGAACAAAAAGAAATTTAGAGCCTTGACTTTTTTGTTTCTTTTTTTGTTAAGAAAAAAAGAAAGGCAAATTAATGATAGCTCAAATTGAGATCTTTTTTCAAGTTAT
>Ga0247843_1007169_pt1 | contig 13947 bp, 11 predicted proteins | sample LaCruzMarch2017__FD_192420 | JGI IMG/M metagenome (GOLD analysis project Ga0247843, IMG submission 192420) | Freshwater microbial communities from meromictic Lake La Cruz, Castile-La Mancha, Spain - LaCruzMarch2017_8m | ecosystem: Environmental > Aquatic > Freshwater > Lake | place: Spain...
ATCTAATTCTCCCGTCGTCGCTCGGCTCTGCCGAGTGACGACTATTATTAGGTCTCCGGCCGTTCTCACCAAAGAGGCTGGAAGCCTGATAATAGTCGTTACTCGCGAGACGCGAGCAACTGCGGAGGAACCCATCAAAATGAAAGGCACGGGCTACCATGTTATTATCTTTGATCCAAGTCATATTCGTAAAAGTGGGAAATTTACTTTTGGCAAAGGACGTTTTTGGTCGGGTTGCGATAATGAAAGCAAATCAGGTCTTGAAATTGGTGGTATTGCTGTTGGTGGTGTTGAACATCATACGGCATTTCATTATGAAGCAATTCAGACTCCCAATGCTGAAAGTTTAAAATTAGCCGGCAAAAATCTCCCGTCGTCGCTCGGCTCTGCCGAGTGACGACTATTATTAGGTCTCCGGCCGTTCTCACCAGAGAGGCTGGAAGCCTGATAATAGTCGTTACTCGCGAGACGCGAGCAACTGCGGAGCAAAAAAAGCCCTCAACTTTAGAAATTGAGGGCTTTTTTGATGTGTGGATTTTAGACCCTTTCAGGGTGACAAACGATTAGGCTTCCACCATACAGGCCCCAACGGTCACATGGGAAGTTTCATCAATCAGAATAGCAGCGCCATTAGCACGGTTTTTCAAGTATGAATCATACGCGAGCGGTTTTGCGGTACGAAGGACAATTTTAGCGATGTCGTTCAATTTAAGACTTTCAATGTCTTCCAATTGCTCGTAGTTGTTGACGTCGATACGGTATTCGATGCCTTTGACAGAGCAACGCACCAAACTCGTACCGTGTTGAAGCGTGTATTTGTTACCCACTTTCAACTCTTTGCGATCGTCCATCCAGCAAATGGTAGCTTCCACGTCCTGACTCAACATCGGTTGATTTCCGGTACCGCTTATTAAATCGCCACGGCTGATATCCACGTCAGTTTCGAGCAATATCGTTACCGATTGCGGGGCGATAGCTTCTTCTACTTCTTCACCGTACAGTTCGATTTTGGCGATTTTAGAGGTTTGTTCCGAAGGCAAAACGGTAATTGAATCTCCTTTTTTGAAAACTCCGCTTTGAATCCGTCCCGCATAGCCGCGATAATCGTGCAATTCTTCGGTTTGCGGACGCAGCACGTATTGTACGGCCATGCGCGCATCCGTTAAATTCAAATCATTCAGTACATTAACATTTTCGAGAAAATGAAGCATTGTCTCACCTGTATACCAAGGCATTGCTTCTGATTTATCTACAATATTATCACCCGCTAACGCACTGACGGGGATAATCTTCAGGTCTTTGATACCGAGTTTATCCGCCAATTTTTTGTATTCCTGCGCAATATGTAAGAAAGTATCTTCCGAGTACCCCACCAAATCCATCTTATTGACCGCTACCACAATGTGCGGAATGCCCAACAACGACGCGATCAACGAATGGCGACGCGTTTGTTCCACCACCCCCAGACGGGCATCTATCAAAATAATGGCCAAATCTGCATTAGATGCGCCCGTTACCATATTACGGGTGTACTGAATGTGACCAGGCGCATCAATGCTGATAAACTTGCGATTGGGTGTTTGGAAATATTTGTAGGCTACGTCGATGGTAATGCCTTGCTCCCGCTCCGAACGAAGACCGTCGGTCAGCAGTGCCAAGTCAATTTCGCCATCACCTCTAGTTTTACTGGCGCGCTCAACGGCCTCCATTTGGTCGGCCAAGATGCTTTTTGTATCGTAAAGCAAGCGGCCAATCAACGTACTTTTTCCGTCGTCAACACTACCTGCGGTTATAAATCTTAGAATGTCCATAGTAAAAAAATTAGTGTCGAGGTCAGAATGCAGAGCGGTCCGCCGCTGCGGTGTCGAATTTTATTTTTATTTCGACATTTTGCACTTTGCAATCGACATTATTAAAAATATCCTCCCTTTTTGCGGTCTTCCATCGCCGCTTCGGTTTGTTGGTCGTCGATACGGGTTTCGCCGCGTTCGCTGATGCGCGTTGCTTTGATTTCGGTTACTACCTTCTCAATAGTATCGGCATACGACTCAACTGCTGCAGTACAGGTCATATCCCCCACCGTGCGGAAACGAACGGTTTTTGTTACAATCACATCGCTTTCGTCTTTGAAAATAAAGTCAGCATTCGCCAACAGATTTCCATCCCGCAAAATCATTTCGCGTTGGTGTGAGAAATAAATGGTCGGCAATGGAATTTTTTCGCGCTCAATGTACGACCATACATCCAATTCCGTCCAGTTGGAAATAGGGAAACAACGTACGTTTTCACCTTTGCTGATTTTGCCGTTAAACAAATTCCACAATTCCGGACGTTGACGCTTAGGGTCCCATTGACCAAACTCGTCACGGAAGGAGAAAATACGCTCTTTGGCGCGGGCTTTTTCTTCATCGCGACGCGCACCGCCGATACACGCATCAAATTCAAACTCTTCAATGGTGTCCAGTAACGTAAAGGTTTGAAGCCAGTTACGGGTAGCGTTTTTACCGGTTTGTTCTTTCAACCCTTTGGATTTGATGGTATCTTCTACCTGACGCACAATCAACTTAGCGCCCACTTCATTGGCCAGCCAATCGCGGTATTGAGTAGCTTCGGGAAAGTTATGTCCCGTATCGATATGTACCAATGGAAAAGGAATTTTGCCTGGAGCAAACGCCTTTTGGGCCAAACGCACAAGGGTAATCGAATCTTTACCGCCCGAAAACAACAACGCGGGACGCTCAAATTGCCCGGCCACTTCACGCATGATGTAAATGGCTTCGGATTCTAAGTAATCCAGAGCCCCCCAGCCCCCAATGGGGGTGTTTTTTTTCAGTTCATTCATTCTTGACTAATAATATATCTTTATAAATCTTATTTTGAACCCCCATTGGGGGATTGGGGGCTATGTAAGCCGCACTCTTTTTTACTTTCATCTTCCCACCACCAACGACCGGCACGGAAATCTTCTCCTTCCAAAATGGCGCGGGTACAAGGGGCACAACCAATGCTTACAAAGCCTTTGTCATGCAATGGGTTATAGGGCACATTATGTGCTTTCACGTAGTTTTTTACCTGCTCAAATGTCCAAGGCAAAAGAGGATTGTATTTAAACAAATCGTGTCCTCCGTCCCACTCAATGTCCTGCATATCGGTACGATTGGGCGATTGTTCGGCGCGAATACCCGTTACCCAAATTTTTACGCCTTTCAACGCACGGTTTAAAGGCTCTACTTTGCGAATAAAGCAACACTCTTTGCGATTTTCGATGGACTCGTAAAAACTCAAAGGGCCTTTTTCCGTTAGCAGTTGTTCAACTGCTTCGTTTTTGGGAAACATCACTTCGATTTTAGTATCGTAGCGATTATTGGTTTTCTGGAGCGTCATATACGTTTCTGGAAACATTCGTCCCGTATCCAGAGTAAAGATTCGGATGTCAATTCCGTTAGCCAAAATCATATCCGTAATCACTTGGTCTTCATATCCCAAGCTAGTCGAAAAAGCCACCTGTCCAGGAAACATTTCCGCTAACAAGCGTAATGATTCTACTTCGGTTTTGCCTAGTAGTTGTTCCTGCAACGACGAAGCTGTATGGGTTAATACCTCTGTCTGCATTTTTAATTCTATCGAATTTATATTGTATATTGTTTTCTATTTAAAGCATTCGTATGCTTACTTTAGACAGGCTTAAAGCCCTTTTAATAAAATCGTTGATGAAGAATTTGGTCTTTTTTTCTGCCTCTTTTGGCCCCACAATCAGTCACTTCGTATTGCCGTAACACATCTTTTCCTGGTATTGGTTCGTCTGTGTTTTCTATTTAAAAAATTTCCTCTGTGTGCCATTCAGGATGTGAAAGTGGAGGAAATTGGGTTTCAGTAGTTATTGTATTAGCATCTTCTTCAATTTTTTATTCTCCTAAAAAAACCAATACCAAGATTTAGCAAATACACTAATTGTGAAAACACAAATAATAAAACTGCCCCTATTGAAACCGCTTCAAGGCTTTGCCAGCGTTTAAATTCAGATTGGTTGCCGATAATAGCGTCAGGATCAATGCTCACTAAAAATAATACAGAAATACTGCCGAATGTTAAAACTAAATGAATCCAATTAAGCCCTCTAATCAATCTTCCTTTATTTCTTTCAATTAATTGGTAGCCAACCGCTTCCAATCCTAAAACAAAAGAAAAAAAGAGAGACAAATAAAGCTGACTGATTACAAAATAGGTATCATGGAATTGGATATCAATAATTTTATCTTGTGAAAAAATTCCTACTACCAAAGACAATCCAGCAATCATCCAACAAGCAAAAGCAGGTGAATTTTTCATTATTTTTATACAGTTGCAACCGCCTCTGCGCTCACAACCGCCGCCTGTGTAAAGTCTTCAATTAAATCCTCAACCGATTCCAAGCCTACCGAAATCCGAATCAACCCTTCCGTAATTCCCAACGCTGCTTTTTCGTCGGGTTTGAGTTTGGAATGAGTGGTCGTGAATGGATTGGTGATAATCGTACGCGTATCTCCTAAATTTGAAGACAACGTTGGAATAGTCAACGCTTGCATAAATGCACTTACGCGTTCAAATCCGCCTTCCAATTCAATAGTTACAATGGCACCACCCGCATTCATTTGTGCTTTGGCCAATTCGTATTGAGCATGGCTTGGCAAATAGGGATAATTTACCTTTTTCACTTCGGGCAATGCTTCCAAGGCTTCGGCCAAACGCAACGCGTTTTGGCTATGACGCTCCATGCGTAATTCAAGCGTTTCGAGGCTTTTACTCAACGTCCATGCATTAAACGGAGACATAGATGGACCGGTATGGCGACAGAAAAAGCGAATCGGTGCAATATACTCTGCTTTTCCAACCACCACTCCTCCCAATACGCGTCCCTGGCCATCCATGAATTTAGTCGCGGAATGGACAATCAAATCTGCTCCAAAATCAGCCGGTGTTTGAATAATCGGCGTGGCAAAGCAGTTATCAACGTTAAAAATTAAATTGTGTTTTTTACAAATCCGACCAATCATGGCCAAATCGACCAACTCCAATCCGGGATTGGAAGGGGTTTCCAGATAAATCATGCGGCTATTAGGCTGAACAGCGGCTTCCCATTGTTCTTCGGAAGCATCCGCATCCAAATACGTATAGGTAATACCCCATTTAGCAAAAATCTGCGTAATAATCTGATGCGCCGACCCAAACAACGCCCGACAGGCAATAAGATGGTCGCCTGACTTGAGAAGTCCCGCCATGCTTGCAAAGACAGCTGCCATTCCCGTAGCTGTAGCAAGACCTTCTTCGGCGCCTTCCAACATGCATACTTTATCCACAAACTCCTGAACACTTGGATTAGAAAAACGGCTATAGATATTGCCTTCTTCGGTTTCATCAAAAAGCGCTTTGCCTTGTTCGGCCGACTCAAATGAGAAGCTGGAAGTAAGAAATATAGGGGTAGAATGTTCGCGGTATTGCGTCTTCTTGGTCTGGATACGGATCGCTTTGGTCTGACGTTTCATACTTTTTCTTAAAAATTTAGACTTGAATGTTTATACATCAATGACTACAACCGTTCCAAGTCTTTTAAAACAACCTAAATGAGTTAGGCCGCAAAATTACACATTATACTACAATATTGCCTTCAACACTACCCTTAATCCTAAGAAAATCACCAATAAACCTACAATGACCATCAATGGCTTACGGTTTACTTTATTTACTAAATAGGCACCAAACGGAGCGGCTATCATACCACCAACCATCAATCCCAATACTACCTGCCAGCTGTTAATCCCTTCAAAAAGAAGAAAAGTGACACCACTTGCAAAGGCAACCGCGAATTCAGCAGCATTGACCGACCCAATGGTATAGCGCGGGTCACGGCCACGACCAATGAGCGTAGAAGTTACGATGGGTCCCCATCCTCCACCGCCGACGGCATCCATAAAGCCACCGAAAATGGCCAAAACGCCCAAACGTTTCGTCGGTTTTTTAACGTTATTTTTCTTAATTCCTTTACTCACAATGATACACCCTAAAACGACCATATAGGCTGAAATATACGGCTTAATAACATTTCCGTCAATCACATCAGAAAGCAAATAAGCTCCAATGATTGAGCCGATTACTCCGGGAATCAGTAAAGTTCTGAACAGCTTTTTATTAATATTTTTAAATTTGAAATGAGAAATAGCCGATGCACCCGTCGTAAACATTTCGGACAAGTGAACACTCGTACTACTGACAGCCGGCGGCACTCCCAATGTCAATAAAAACGATGTAGCTGTAGCGCCGTAACCCATACCCAACGAGCCATCCACCAACTGCGCCCCAATTCCCACCAAAAGATAAAAAACCAAATCGGAGTCAAAACCGTCTTTAAAAGCCTGTATAGTAAAACTCCCCGCGTGCTTGTAAATCAAATACCCTAAAATACAGGTCAATAAGGTGATAGGTATCCCAACCCAAAGCCATTCTTCAATATTTCTTTCCTGTGGCTTTTCAGTGGTCATCTCCGTCGATTTTGTAATTGAATTCATAGCCCTTTTAATTTAATTCGGTGGTATAGTTTTGGGAAGTCATTCTAAAATGAATCTAATTCTATCAATGCCAAACCGGTAAAAGCTAAAAGTCTAATACTATGTATGGTATATTGATTATATAGATTTATAGACATAAATTAAATGCCGCCTTTTCGGACGGCACTACAAAAGTAGAGTCTATATTTGAAAAGTCCAAAATTTATGCCAACAAAGTTGGTTATATACGTACAAAGATGCGGTTTCGGTTCATCCAGTACAAAATCAACCACTCGCTGAATAAAATAACGCTTCCATGAACCAAAGGAGCATAGGCCTCTCCAAACCATTGATCGTACGTTTTTGCTACGTGAATTTGGAAAGAATGATGGATAAACTCTACTAACGTATGGGAGATTACATACGCTGCAATGGAATTCATACCAATCACCATCAACCAAAAGAAGGCCTTTTTGTAATTTTTAATATCCACAATCCAGTAAAAAGCGGCCAATAAAATAAAGCACCAACCACCGCTGAACAACACCCAACTGGGCGTCCAGATACGTTTCACATTCGGACAAATCCCCGTCCAATTTAAAATGGAGCCTACTATCAAAAGTCCTACTCCAATTATTGCGAAACGTTTTACTTTTTCAATCGGTAAATCTTTGTTTTTGAGCCATTGGCCCGCTACAAGCCCTAAAATCATAGTACCAAGCGTTGGAATAAAGCTTAACGTGGCATATCCGCCTCCGTTGCGAATAAAAGGTTTTTCACGCGAAAAAAGATTCAGAAACCATTGATCAAACGACCAGGCGAGATTTGTATTTTTATTCCAATGAGCAGCAAATCCTTTCAAATTGTGTTCCCAATCGGATGTAACACCCACGGCAGCATAATCAAACCCAGCACCCGGAAGTGGATATAGGACAAAAGCCAGCCAATATCCTACTAAAATAGTGCATAATATAATGAGTTGAGTGCGAAAAGGACGGAATCCCACCAAAAACAAAAAAGGATACCCTAAGCCGATTTGGGTTAGCGTGTCTTCAAACGTAAAATTGGTTTGTTCTCGGTGCATAGAACGCAGAAAAATGCCCAGAAAAATCAAAATCAGGGAGCGCTGAAGGGTATGACCGAAAAGGGCACCAAACGATTGTCCTTTGGCGATTCGACTTGCAATGGAATAAGGCAATGCTACACCCACCAAAAACGAAAAGGAAGGCTGTATCAAATCATGCAGCGAGCAACCCACCCATTCGACATGGTCTTGATGAAAGGCTAAAAATGCCCAAAAGGAGCTTTCAGGCAACGATTTGGAAATATGCCCGAATTCAAGTACTTCGGCCATCATTAAAAACATTACAAAACCGCGATAGACATCTACCGACGAAATACGGGTGGGTAAAGCAGTAGCCATAAAAAGTAGAAGGGTTTAAAATCTTAAAGCAAATGATTGTGAATTTATAACATGCTGGCGAACTATGCAACTTCATGGCCTGTTTCAAGTACTACTGAATCTTCCTATTTTGAGACCTATTTTCCGCTCTAAAAAAATGCTTATCAGCTTTATTCTCATCCTGCTTCTGACAGCCCTATTTTATTTCTTCCTATACGAAGATTTCAATTGGACCATAGGGAGTTATCGGTCAAATACAGATTTGAAAACAGTTCGTATTGACTGGAAAGGGAATCCTGTAAATCCGGAAGGCCGTTTTCTCAACGAAAACCTCGAAGCTTTGCCGGGATTCCGAGATTTGTGGCGGTGGCAACGGGAAACCAATCCTCAAAAAGCTGAAAAACAAAAAGATACGTTTCGATTAAAAGTAACGAAAAACTCCGACTTTTTAACCAACACTGAAGACTGTGTGGTGTGGCTTGGACATGCTACCTTTTTTATTCGACTCAACGGTGTCAGTATCCTTACGGACCCGGTTCTAAAAAGTCCTTCGGCGTTGATGAAACGATATTCAGAGTTGCCCGTAGCTGTTTCTGAATTAAAAAATATTGATTACATCATTGCCTCCCACAACCACCGCGACCACTGTGATGAAAAAAGCCTGAAAACGTTAGCCCCGCAAAACCCTAACACTACGTATCTGACGGGGCTGGAATTGGATGAATTACTCAAAAAGTGGACCAACAGTACTAATATTCAGGCAGCAGGTTGGTATCAAGCCTATCAAACAGATACTTCCAAAATCGAAATCATTTATCTGCCCGCTCGTCATTGGAGCCGACGCTATCTCAACGATACGAATAAAAGCTTGTGGGGTGCTTATTTGATTCGGGCCAATGGCAAGAGCATTTATTTTGGTTCCGATTCAGGTTATGGAACTCATTACAAGGATTTTGCCAAGTATTTTGGCGGAGTGGACGTGGCGCTGCTGGGCGTAGGAGCTTACAAGCCGGAATGGTTTATGGCCGCCAGTCACGCAAGGCCCAAGGATGCGACCAAGGCTGCTCATGAAATGAAAGCAAAACGCTTTATTCCCATGCACTATGGTACTTTTGATTTATCAGATGAACCGTTGGGAGATGCGTATCGTGAATTACAAAAACTTCAAAAAGAGCCGGAGAATCAACAACTGCTTGTATTGGCAGGAGTTGGAGAAGTTGTTAAGCTATAAAAAGCAAACCTCGGCAAGTTTCAGAACCTTGCCGAGGTTAAATCGAGGTATAATGATTAATTCACCGTCGTTTTAAACGCTTTTTTAGCGGCTAAATCGTGCGCTGTATCATAGTAAGAGCGCAGATTTCCCCAATCAAAAACATCGGAAATATTCTCCACTTTATTGCGTTGCTGAATCCGTTCGCGCAGGTTCATTCGTACAAACTTGAACAGGATATTGGCCAATTGATCGGCAGCCTGGTCAAAGTTCTGGGTTTTACGATTAATCACGTAAATACCTCGGTTCTCATAATCACGCATGATTTGCATGATAAAGTCCCCAAAACCTGACAAATCACTGGTAACTGTTGGAATTCCGCGTACCACACATTCTAACGGCGTATAGCCCCATGGTTCATAGTAGCTTGGGAAAATCCCCAAATGACACCCCCGCACAAACTGCCCGTAATCCAATCCAAAAAGCGGATTGGTAGAGGCAATAAAATCAGGGTGATAGACGATTTTAACGCGGTCCTGTTCGTGATTTTTCAAGCCTGACTGCTCACAATAAGCTGTAATCGAATCGGGGCTTTTCAAATCGTGCGTCACATAAGGTGGCAACCGTTTGGTTTTCCAGGTTTGAATGGTACGACGAAGACGAAGACGCCAATATTCGTCCACAAACTGGTTCAAATCAGGCAAATGATGGTCGCTGGAAGAAGCCGAAGCCATGTATAACTTGTCGCCGATTTGTTTTTCAATGGCTTCGCACGTATCCTGAATTTCGCCCAATACCGCACGAGATTGCAATACATCCGGATTGATGGAATGGTAGGGTTGCTTGGTTACGATAAACATCACCACGGTCATGTCCATTTTGGCCTGCACCATTTTCCAATTCAATCGGGCAAGCGCTTCTAACGTGATGTCGTATCCTTTATTCACATACTCATAACGCCCCGAAGTAAAGAAATACAGCGTTTTTTCTAAATTGAAGGAATAGCTTTGGAAAAAGTGACCCATGATAAAATCGTGGATATTTTCCTTGTATTTCATGTGCAGATTCTGGAACTCGTGAACCGCCGCAAAACGCTGAATATTTAGTCCGTTTGGCAGTACCAGATCCGGGTATTTTCCCAAAAATACTTCACACTCGCGAGCAGTCACGTCGCTCACTGTAGTGCTGACGTGCGCACTCAGGTAAGCACTGCGTTCAATGGTTGCCTGAGCTTCAATGTTATAATACCGAGCTTCGTGTTTCCAATCAAAAAACGGCAGCTTATGATAAAAATCGCGTTCATTGGAAGCAATGTATCGCCCCAGCATGGTCGCATGGGTCGTAAATACAGTAGCAATACGAACATCTTCTCTGCGCAAATCAGGTAGCCCTGAGCTCGCCATCCATTCGTGGAAATGCGCCGTTATTTCAAACTTTTTGGCGTAATCCTGAGCAAAGTAGGTCAGGAAAACACGGACCATTTCACCAAAAGCAATCGTCTGATTGACTAAATCTTCGACATTGATGGTCGGAATTTGGTGACGTTCCCATAGATTATACTTAATACGATCCATGTGTCTGGCCATGCTTCGATGGTCAAACAGTACCACACGCGGTTTGCCCGTAATAAGCCAATACCCGTATTCTACTTCATACCCTTCTTCTCGCATTTTTTGGACAACCTGATAAATGCCCGAGCCATCATCAGAGGTAATAGGCTCATATTCAGTAAGGGCACGTTGGGGGAAATAGGGGCCCAAGCATACATATTCATCCCCCCACTGATCCACCATTGCGGGGACTTTGCTACGAATGACGGTGTATATCCCCCCGACTTGGTTACAGACTTCCCAAGCTACTTCAAAAAGGAGATTTTTTTTTGGTTTTTTTTCCACAGTTAAGCGCGGGTTAATGTACAATTCAAAGTAAAAAATGAATTATTTCAAGATTACAATTTGCAATAATACTATTTATTTATGCTTCATCAAAAAATAAGCCCTTTGATAAAACAATAAAAGCTGTGATTTTACTTGTAAGGTATTGGCAAATCTGTATTTTTTAATATTGTCCAGAAAATTCCTGAGGCAAACGGTTTTTCTGTGCCAACAATACTATGAAAAAATCCAATAAGAAGCTACGCGATTTTAGGTAGATTTTGAGATTTTGTTGCAAATCAATACCGATGAGACTTAAACAGATAGCCGACTCCTTTTAATGTTAAAATTTCAAGGGTAGAATCTTCTCGCAGATAGTCTCTCAGGCGAGTGATATACACGTCTAAATTTCGGGAATTGAAGAACGAATCGTCACCCCAAACGCGCAAAAGCATATCACGTCGGTTAACGGTAAAATTGAGGTTTTCGGCTAAAATAGAAAGAAGTTCTGTTTCTCGATGAGAAAGTTTACGAAGTTGAGTGCCGTGATGAAGTTCGTAGCGATGAGGATAAAAAGTATATTCTCCCAATTCAAAATGACCATTGGGTGCAACCGCTGTTGTGACTTTTTGTTGGGTAAGTTGAAGTAAATTTTGAATACGAACAATTAATTCTTCCATACTGAATGGCTTACGAATGTAGTCATTACCACCGCTTTGAAAGCCTTTCAGTACGTCTTCAGTCTGGGTTTTGGCTGTTAGAAAGATAATCGGCATTTCTGGATTCAATTGACGAATATCCTGCGCTAACGCATACCCGTCGCGATGCGGAAGCATAATATCCAATACACAGATAATGGGTTGAAATCTTTTGAATTCTTCCACTACCTCACGACCGTCGCTTACCATACCTACCTCAAAACCACGGCTTTCGAGGCTTTCTTTGACGATTTTTTCCAAAAATGGCTCATCTTCGACGTAAAGTATTTTGGTCATATTTTGTCATGCCGGAGGCATCTGATTTGATATCGCAAACAGGGTTAAATTCGTTGTATTCGGGCAGATGCAAGCGGTACCGCACGGGGGGCGCAGCGGGCCTGCGCCTATATTTTCGGCATTGTTAGCGTAAACATACTGCCTTTGTTCAATTCACTTTTCACTTCAATTTTACCGCCGTGCTGTTTTATGACGGAGGCTACATAATTTAAGCCTAAACCATAGCCTTTGACATTATGCATGTTGCCCGTAGGTACGCGAAAAAACTTTTCAAAAATCTTATCTTGGTATTCCGGCAGAATTCCAATGCCTTTATCACTTATTGAAAGTTTGATTTCTGAGTCGTTTCCCTGTAATTCAACCTTGATATCAGGCTTATTTTCACTGTATTTCAGGGCATTGTCCAGTAAATTATAGATAACATTGGTCAGGTGTATTTTATCGGCCGAGATAACAAAACCCTGTCCTATCACATTGAAACTTACCTCTGCCCTGTATTTCTCAAACTGCAATTTCAAGGAACCTAACACTTGTTGAACCAAATCAGAAACGTTTACCGATTCAAGGTTTAAGTTCAAGCCCTGTTGTTCAAAAGTTGTCATTTTCAATACTTTGTCTACCAACAGCGTTAGTCGATTCAGTTCATTTTTAGAAATTTCTAAATACTCTTCCGTCAGTTTAGGGTTTTGCGCTACTCCAAAATTTTGCAGAGCTTCAATCGCCACAGAAACCGTTGCAATGGGAGTTTTCAATTCATGCGTTACGTTACTGATAAAATCATTTTTTAGCTCTGTTAGGCGTCGCTGTTGTTGGAGATTCCGGTAAATTACTCCAAAAGCCAGTCCCGTAATGGCAAGCAGGAAGAAGGCGAATAAACCCTGTGGGATGATTTTTTTAAATAAATAACCTTGATAATTGGGGAAAATGGCGGCGTAAGTGCTGCCTAAAGGCATGGTAGTGATGACGGGAGCAGTGATAAGGGCTTGTTTAGAGCTACTATCGGTTTTTTGGTTGAGTGATTGACGGACGATATGGAACGATAAATAGATTTTGGCCTGTTGAATTTTTCCTTCATAAGCCCGCTGAATATCGTTGATTTTTAAGGAGTCATGGGCTAAGCTAAAAGTAAAATGTGCGTCTTTGGATTTAAGGTTTTCGACGGTTTTAGAAGATGACTTTGCTTTTTGAGAAGGGTCTATCGTAATCGAAACTTTTATATCGTTGGTTTTTGAGGGATTGATGCTAAACGGAGGAAGGCTATCTTGCTTACTTTTATTGAGCATTACTACCCGAACTACTTTGCTAAATAATTGCTGGAGGGTATCGGAGGGTTTGTGAGACTTTACAATTAGAACTGGTGATTTTTTTGGGGTAGTCGTATCAGATAGGATAACATCCAAATTACCAATGGAATTAAACTTAACTCCTTGAATATCATCTGGATTGGTTTTTCTTAACAAATGTACCATTTTGTCTTTGTTAGAAATAACAGTATCAACGCCAAATTCTTGCAAAAAGCGATCCATTTGTATAAAATTAAATGTTCTAAACTTATCTGATGCTTCGGCATTCTTGCTACTAACTTGAGATGAAGGTTTTGGCTGATTAACGGACGTCTTTTGGTTTTGAGAATAGCTAAAGGTAAGTTTTTGAGTAGTTTTTGCTTGAGGTTTATTAAACTGATATTTAGTCATTAGTTTGGACACAGTTTCGTTTAAAACGTCTTGCATGGGAACTCTAAACTTGTTCTGAATGACTGAATCCTCCAACGCATGAATTGTATTTTGAAAAAGGATGTCGGTTTCTTTTTGTAAAATATTTTGGTTCATCAGGCATTATAGTGGTTGGAGGAAATTGACGAGTATGCGCTCTCGAAATTGCTCAAAGTTTCGGAACCCGTAGGCTCCTCGTTTCAAGGTCTTGATGGCGTTATTAATCCCTTCCA
>Ga0247843_1007170_pt1 | contig 13944 bp, 14 predicted proteins | sample LaCruzMarch2017__FD_192420 | JGI IMG/M metagenome (GOLD analysis project Ga0247843, IMG submission 192420) | Freshwater microbial communities from meromictic Lake La Cruz, Castile-La Mancha, Spain - LaCruzMarch2017_8m | ecosystem: Environmental > Aquatic > Freshwater > Lake | place: Spain...
CACATAAAAATCTTTCAAATTATATTGTTTTTTATAAGCCTGAATTTGAAGCTCGGCCATTCTTTTAGCCCAACCAGGAAACATATCCATAGGTTCTTCGCTAAACTTAGATTCCTCTTCTCTAAAAATTTCTCTGCTCGAGTAAGCTCCAATTGAACTTGTATAAACTAATTTTTTTATTCGATTTAATCTAGATGCCTCTAAAAAATTTGTATTCATCATAATTAGAGGTACAAAAAAACTTGCTGGCTTTTCTATAGTAACTTTTACTGAACCTTTAATTCCAGACATATGAAAGGCATAGTCTTGGTTTTCTGTAACTTTTTTACAAAAATCAAAATTGGCTAAATCTCCAATAATATGTCTTGCCCTTTTTTCATTATTAAATTTATCCAAGGAGACTATTGTGACTTTAGCACCAAAATCACATAACTTTTTAACAACAAAACTACCAATTAGTCCTGTGCCACCAGTAACTATAATTTTTTTATTATTAAAAAAAATTTTTACGCTTTTATTGATCATATTTAATTTTTTATTTAAAAAAATTATTATAAAAATTAAACGATTCAAATATCATATTATTTTTTTACAATTTTTTAGTAGTAATTACTATTTCTAAATTTTATAAATTATATCACAATTTGCCATTACCTCTTTTTGATGAGCAATAATTATGATAATTTTTTCATTCTTTATTTCTTGGAGCATTTTCATAAATGAAACAATATTATAATTATCAAGATTATTTACAGGTTCATCAAAAATTAATACTTGCGCCTCTTTATAAAGGGCCCTTGCAATTGCCAATCTTTGTTTTTCACCCCCAGAAATCAATTTAGCATTATTAACAATAAGAGAATTAATGCCCTGATCGAGATTTTTAACAAATTCACTTAGTCCAGATCTTTTTAAAACAAAATCTAATTTATCTTTATCATACGAATTAAGAGGAGAATTATTTAATGTTATATTATTTAGAACGGTATCTTCACTAATAAATATGTTCTGAGGTATAATGGCAATTTTACTAAACCATTCTGTATTACTGATTTCTTTCAGGTTAGTATTATTAATAAAAATATTTCCTTTATAATCATTAATCAATCCAATAATTATATTTATTAAAGTAGTTTTTCCAGATCCAGAATAACCTTCAATTCCATAAATATTATCTTTTTCAAATTTAAGATTTAAGTTATTAATTATGTATTCAGTTTTATTTTTGTATTTAAAATTAAGATTATTAATATCAATAGTTAGAATTTGAGTGGTTAACATTCTTGGGAGTTTGTCAGATAGATCTTTTCTGGAATATTTTGATAATAAAATTTTAGCTAAAGAATCGCCCGATGAGTAATGCGATTTGATTGATATATATAAACTGTAGATCATTTGAAAAGCAGGAGCTATTTTTAAAAAAACTATAAAAATTAATATTAGTATTGGTAAATAAAAAAAAAATAAATTTTCTTTATAAATAAAAAAAATAAAAAAAATTCCAACTAAAAAAAAGAAAGTTTCAAGTACATATCTTGGTATTTGTGATATGATGTTATTTACAGCTTCTAATTTGTTCATTTTATCTGTAGTTTCTTTTAATCTCAAATTATAAATACCCAATAAATTAAAAATTTTTAAAAAAATAAAATTATTTGTTGTTTCATCAATAATTTTGGTTGTTCTTTCATATTGTTCAGAAAGTGAATAGGAATTTTTTTTAGCTATTACTTTCAAAATATTATAAATTAAGGAATAGTAAAAAATTAATAAAAACAGTAAGTAAATCGTTAACTTAGGTTCGATATAAGCAACGCCAACGATTAAAAAAAATATGACAAATATTTTACTAATTATAATAAATATTGGTGCAATAAATTGGTCTATAAAGCGCTTTGCTTCAAAATTAATATTTTTTAACACAGAAGCGTTATTAATATTTAATAAATCTAAATAGTTCATTTCTGTATAATAAATAAAAACTCTCTGCTGAATCTGCGCTTTAATTCTACTCCAGAATAATCCGGTCCGAAAAAGATAATGTATATTAAATAAGTTAAATACTAAAAAAAATAAAACCATCAAAATTAAAACGAAAGAGATAATTTGATCGTTAAATAAGTCTAGGTTTAGATATTTTTTAAAGTAGAGATTAATTTTTGTAAAAAAATCAACATTTTTATCTAAACCCTGTAAAGATAATATTAAAGGATATAATATTGCAATAGTTAAAAACTCTAATATAGAAATAAATAATGAATATATGGTTAAATAAAATAAATAATATTTATCTTTTTTTGAAATAATTTTAAAAAAAAAATTATAAGACTCTATAATTTGCATATAAAATAGTTAAATTTTAAACTTATATTTCAACAAAATTAACAATTGAATAATTTTTTTCTTACAAAAATAAACAAGTAAAAAAATTGGAAAAAAAATTGTTAAAATAGTCTTTTGATATATCATTAGTTTTGAATTTTTTATTGCGAGAAAAGAAAAAAATAAGTAATTTTTCAAATGAAAAAAATATGCCAGAAAATTGCTAGTAAATTTTTTATATTTTTGGTCTTCAAATCTCTCTTGACCAGAATAAGATCTAAAAAAAAATAAATTTTCATTAACATATCCTATCTTGAAATTTGCTAGTATTTTAATACCTATTATTACATCTGCATCTTTTTCACTCTCACTTAAGTTAACATGTGGTAATAATTCTGTTTTAAATTTACTCACAGTAGTCATGGCTGATAAAACTAAAGAAACATTGTCCCTTTTAATCAAAAAATTCAATATTTTATAAACATTGGGCTCTCCATAAAAGTAACAATTTTTTTTAAAAATTTGTTTTTTTTTAACTTTATTCTCATTAAAATAATAACCGTTAGATACAACCCAATCATAAGATTTGTTTTTTTTTATAGTTTCAATAAGTCGTTCGAAAAAAAAAGTACTCATAACATTATCATCGCTAACAATGGTTAAATATTTTCCTCGAGCAAATTTAATAATCTCTGAATGAGCATCTAGACCATTTCTTTTTTGACTATCTAAAATATATCTTACTCTCCTATCTTTGTTAGAAAAAAACTTTACAATATTTTTAGTTTTGTCCGTTGATTGATTGTCTAAAATTATTAATTCAAAATTAGTAAACGACTGTTTTAATATGCTTATAATTGCTTCTTTTAGATATTTTTCCCCTTGATGAACTGGCATTAGTACGCTTAAAACTGGTAGCTTCATTTTTATTTATTTTCAAATTAAATTGTACTTTAGAATAAATCGCGTCTTCAAATAGCCAATTTTTTTAACAAGAATCATCAACATCAAGATATATATATTGAATATTGAAAAAGTTTTTATTACTTCGAAATTTGAATTTCGAAAAACATGCGTTTCTTTTTTGAGAATTAAGGATTTAAGATAAGTTAACTTTAACTTTCTTAAATAATAATCATCATTTTGATCCAAATTTTTCTGAGCGCTCCTAGATTGAATTTGATTGTAATGTGTCCTACCAGCATGGCCTAAATGTGGAATATATTCTTGTAAATAACCATTTTTAGTAAAATTATAAATAAAATAATTTAATACGCCAATATTATTATATTTCAATTTAGCTTCTTTTAAATCACTTATGCAATGCTGAAATACCTTTGTATGAACACAATAATTTAATTCTGGCAAATAAGAATCTGAAAACCAATATGGAAAATATCTAATTTTTTTTGGTGGTGGAGAAATAAAAAATTCTGGCCTCCAAATTGAAGTAAATTTTCCTTTTTCATTAACTTGAATGGCATTAGACCAAACCATTGATAGCTCGTTGTCTTTTTCTAGTTTTTCAAAAGCAGCTTCGAGCCAGGTATCCAAAGGATAAAAGTCTGACGTACACATATGCATCAAATATTTAGATTTTGCTAAATTAAAACCGTGAATACACGCCTGTTCCCCTGTAGATTTTAAATTGATTATTTCAATTTTTTCATATTCCTTAAACAGTTTAACACTATTATCAGACGAATAAGAATCTATAACTAAAACTTTAAAATCTTGAAAAGTTTGTCTCTTTAAACTAGTCAAAAGATTAGGTATAAATTTTTCCTGATTTAAACTAGGTACTACAATTGTAATTTTCTCCATTAAATATTTAATTAAGTTAATTTATAAATTTTTTATCCTTAACAATTCTTCTTTTAAAGATTTTTTATCTAAATTATTTTTTGACAAAAGATAATTTCTATCTCCTGCAATTTTCCAAAATCTAAAACCAGTGTTTATCGTAAAGTACTTTTTTGACTTTAACAAAGAATCACTTAAGCAAAAGAAAAGCAGGTCTTTGTTTATTGATGAGATAAATGAACTTTCGTCAATAAAAATAAATTTATTATAAAATTTAAAAATTTTTTTAAGATGACTAAAATTTAAAGGAATAAACTGTCTTATATCTAATAATCCAAAATCAGAAACAGCTTTAAGTTCATTTATAATTTCAAAACAAATGTTTGACAAATATCCATTAGAAACAATTAAAATCTTTTTCCCTTTAAAAACTTGTAACAAAGATGATTTTGAATATTTGCTAAAATTTGGATATGCTCCTTTCTCTAACCTTATAAAAGAAGAATTCTTTGATTGATAAGATTTTTCAAAAGCAAATCTAGAAGAATTTGGATCCGAAGTGCAAAAAAAATTTAAGTTAGGGTAATTTTTTAATAGCCCATAATCCTCGTGAAAATAATGTGTCGGACCATCTGATGCATATGAAAATCCTGGGCCAGAACCAATTATACCAACTTTAAAATTCATAGAACATAAATTAATTTTAATTTGTTCTATACATCTTAAGACAAAAGCAGATATTAAATAAATATACGGTGTATACCCTTCTTTCGCTAAACCTGCTGCAAAATTTACCGCATTTTGTTCTGATATACCAATGTTTATAAAATTTCTTGGAAAATCTTTTTGAATCTTTTTTAACATCATGGCACCTTGATCCACTGATAATAAAATTAATTTTTTATTTTTTTTTAATTCTTTGTAAAAATTTATAAAAAAAACATCTCTAATATCATCCATAAATTTTATATTAACTTAACTCCTTTAAAATAACATTATATTCATCATGTGTTGGTATGCCATGATGAAATTTAAGATCGGACTCTAATAAAAAAGAACCTTTACCTTTTTTAGTTTCACAAATTAAACATGTTGGTTTACTATTTTTTTTATTCTTAAAAAATTTAAGCTTAGAGATAAGATTATAATAGTTATGACCGTCCAAAACAAAAACCTGAAATCCAAAAGCTTGTATTTTTTTTTTCAAATTATCTAATTTCATAACATTTTCTGTCCTATCTAGGGTGATTGAGTAATTTCTATCAACTATCAATAGTAAATTAGACAATTTATAATTTGAACATGCCAGCATTGCTTCCCAGTTCGATCCCTCATAAAGCTCTCCGTCGCCAACTAATATAATGGTTTTTTTTTTATTTAGATTTAAATTTGCATAAGCAATACCAGCTCCCACCCCTAAACCATTACCTAAAGATCCAGTTTCTACTTCAATGCCTAACAATCCCTTTTGTGGAGAAGGATGTTCCATAAGTTTTTTTCCATTTTTATTAAAAAAACTAAGATTGTAATGTTTCGAAAATCTTAATCTATCCAAAACTGCATATAACGCAATTGCAGCATGCCCTTTTGATAAAATAAAAATATCATTTTGCTTTTTTAAAAAATCTTTTTTTTTTAAATTAAACACACCTGAAAAATAGATTGATATAATAATGTCAATACATGAAAAACTTCCTCCAATATGACCTTTTTTTTTTAAAAAAATAGTATTTAAAATTTTTTTTCTTAAATTTTTACTAATGAGTTGAAAATATTTTAATTTCATAATTTACCTTTATGATATAGGGTTAAAAATAAATAAATGAAAAAAAATGTTCTGATAACTGGAGTAACTGGAATGGTGGGTTCCCATTTAGTTGACTATATATTAAAAAAAACAAATTGGAATATATATGGCATGTGCAGATGGAGAAGTCCGTTAGATAACGTAAACCATTTGCTAGATCTTGCTAATAAAAAAAAATCACGATTAAAATTTTTATATGCGGACTTAAATGATTACAGTTCTATGATAAAGGTAATAGAAAACAGCAAACCAAATTATATTTTTCATTTAGCCGCTCAAAGTTACCCTCAAACAAGCTTTAATGAAGGGAACATGACATTAGAAACCAACATCATAGGAACATACAATTTATTAAACGCTATTAAATTAAAAAAACTGAATCCAAAAATACATGTATGTTCTTCATCTGAAGTTTTTGGAAGAGTAAGCAAAGAATTAGTTCCAATAGATGAAAGTTGCGCATACCATCCTGCTTCTCCATATGCAATTTCTAAGGTAGGGACAGATTTAATTGGAAAGTATTTCTTTGAGGCTTATAATTTAAAAATATTTATAACCAGAATGTTTACTCATACAGGTCCGCGGCGTGGTGATATATTTTCAGAGTCTAGCTTTGCAAAACAAATCGCACTAATAGAAGCAAAAAAAATAGAACCTATAATCAAAGTAGGCAATTTAAATTCGTTAAGAACATATGCTGATGTTCGTGATGCTGTAAGGGCTTATTATTTACTTTTAACAAAAAAACTCAATCCTGGGCAGATGTACAATATTGGTGGAAACTTTACTTGCTCTGTAGGAGAAATGTTGAATTTTTTAATATCAATCTCTAAAGTAAAAAAAATTAAAATACAGATTGATAAAAATAGATTAAGACCGATAGATGCTGATCTACAAATCCCTAATATCAATAAATTTTCGTCTCACACTGGGTGGAAACCTGTCATTCCTTTTAAAAAAACTATGATTGATCTTCTTAACTATTGGCGTCTTAAAGTAAAAACACAAAACTTTTTGGATAGATAATATTTATGTTAAAAAAACAAGATCTTATAAATTTTGAGCTTGAAATCAAAAAAATATATGAAGAAGGAAAGATAAAAGCTCCAATACATCTGTCTGGTAATAACGAAAAGTATTTAATAAAAATTTTTAAAAATATAGCGGCAGAAGATTGGGTATTTTCAACTTGGAGAAATCATTATCATGCTCTACTCAAAGGAATTCCACCAGAATGGCTTAAAAAAGAAATATTAAAGGGGCGTAGCATGGGCATTAATAATTTAAAATATAAATTTTATTCTTCTGCAATAGTTGGGGGGATTTTGCCAATTGCATTAGGAGTTGCTAAGGCTTTAAAATTAAAGAAAAAAAATAATAAGGTTTGGGCCTTTATTGGTGACATGACTTTTGAAACTGGAATTTTTCATGAAACTTATAAATATGCAAAAAATCATAAATTACCAATAAAATTTGTCATTGAAGATAATAACATGAGCACTAACACACCGACAAATAAAGTGTGGATAAAAAAAAGCAAAAAACAAAAAGATTTAATTTATTATAAGTACAATAGAATGTATCCTCACCACGGAACCGGTGGATGGGTTTTATTTTAGTAAAAAATTTATGTACAAAAAAGAACTTATTAAATCTATGAATTATTTAGCACAAAAAAAAAACACAATTTTTTTAGGCCAGTCTGTTTTGTTTAGTGGAAATGCCATTTATAATACCTTAATAAATGTGCCTTCAAAAAAAAAATTAGAGTTGCCTGTTTTTGAAGATGTACAAATGGGAATGTCTATAGGTCTAGCCTTGGAAGGTTATGTTCCAATAACATGCTTCCCAAGATTTGATTTTTTAGTAAGTGCATTTAACCAACTCATTAATCACTTAGATAAAATAAGACTCATGTCCAGAAATGAGATGAAACCTAAAATTATTATCAGAACATCTATAGGATCAAAAAAACCATTGGACGGCGGACCACAGCACACTCAGGATTATACTAAAATCCTTAAAGAAGTTCTTTCAGAGGTAAGAGTAATATATTTGGATAATCCAAAAAAAATATTTCAATTATTTAAAGGTGCTTATTTAGACAAAAATAACTACTCTTACCTATTTATTGAACACGGTGATTTTTATAATGATAAATAGAAAATAAAATATTGGATTGTTATAAAAATTGAGATTTGATATTATAAAAATATAAAATAATTAAACTAAACTACAAAGTGAAAATAATAAAAAATAAACAAGATATTAAACAATACAGCAGTCGAGAAGAAATTTTAAACAGAAAAAAGATGCTTGATCTGTTAAAAAAATGTCCAATACCTGACGAACAATTACTTTCTAACATAGGCTTATTTATAGAATCAAAAAATCTAGCGAGAATACTATTTATGGATTTTCTTTATAAAAAAATTTTAGAGACTCAAGGTTCTATAATGGAGTTTGGAACGAGATGGGGACAAAATACAGCTCTCTTTTCAGCACTGAGAGGTATATATGAACCTTTTAATAGACATAGAAAAATTATCGCGTTTGATACTTTTGAGGGTTTTCCTTCGATTAATGCAAAAGATGGAATGTCTGATTTAATGAGAAAAGGACAATTAGATACTACAAAAAATTACGAAAAATTTTTAAATGACATATTGCTAACACATGAGGCTTCTAATCCTTTGGGTCACTTAAATAAATTTAAAATATGCAAAGGAAATGCCATTAAAGAACTTCAAAAATATTTTAAGAATAATCCTGAGACTATAATTTCAATGGCTTATTTTGATTTTGATATTTATGAACCGACAAAGAAATGTTTAGAGATGATTATGCCAAGATTAACAAAAGGTTCAGTTATTGGCTTTGATGAACTTAACGATCCTGATTCTCCAGGAGAAACCTTAGCGCTAATGGAGACTATGAATCTTAATAAAATATCTTTAAAAAAATATCAATTTGCATCCAGAGTGTCATACTTTGTTGTCGACTAAAAAGTTTATAAAAAACTTTTACTTCGTTTAGCTATTGTAGTTACGTAATGATATTTTGGATATTTTATAATGTATAAAAACTCTAATGTCTTAGTTGCAGGTGGAACAGGTATGATAGGGATTCCCTTGGTTAAAGAACTTTTAGCAAAAAAAGCTAGAATTACAGTAGTTTCGCTAGATACTGAAAAATATGCGAAAAAAATTTTTGGTAAAGAAATAATTTATAAAAGACTCGATCTTACAGATTTAAAAAACTGTAAAACAAGCGTTAAAAATCAAGATTATGTTTTTAATCTATTGGGAATCAAGGGATCTGTTGGTATCGGAGAAAAGAAGGTGGCTAGTTATTTAGTACCGATGTTAAGATTTCAAACAAATCTCATGGAATCTGCCTTTAATGCAAAGATTAAAAGATTTTTATTTGTTGGCAGCATATGTTCTTATCCTAGAGGTCGACTCCATATTGAGGACAATGTCTGGAACGGAATTCCCAAACAAAATGACAGAATACCAGGTATAGCAAAAAGAGTTGGAGAATTATTAAGCGAAGCATACAGCTTAGAATATGGATGGGATGCAGTGAGAATTGTTAGGCCGTCTAACGTTTACGGTCCTTATGATAATTTTAATCCTTTAACTGGCCAGGTTATTCCTTCGTTAATTTGTAAAGCTTTTAGTAAAGAGAATTCATTAAAAGTATGGGGCAATGGATCGGCAAAAAGAGATTTTGTATATAGCGAAGATGTCGCAAAATGGATTATTTATGCCCTTGAACATGCCCCGCATAATATTCCCATAAATCTTGGATATGGAAAAGCAGTAACTATAAAAAAACTAGCCATTACCATTAGGGACATAATAAATCCTAATATGAAAATAGAATGGGAGAAGTCTAAGCCTACCGGAGACCCATGCAGACTTTTATCTGTAGATCGAGCAAAAAAACTATTAAATTATAGACCAAATATAAATTTATATGATGGTCTTATAAAAACTATAGATTGGTATAAAAGAAATAAAAAGCTATAAAACAAATAATTATTTTTAGTATTTTAAAAAAAATGAGCGAAAATAGAAAATATAATTTACCACTAGCGGAATTAATTGACAAAGTCACAATAAATCAAATTAAACAAATTAAACAAAAAAATGATGATAATTTTAAAGATGAAATTAACAAAATATGCCATGACATTAATGATATAATTCAAAAAAAAAAATTAAAACTCGATGCAGATATATTAATATATACTATAACAATTGCTCAGATTAATTTGCATATATGGCATAACAAAGATGAAATGCAAAAAAATTTGCATAATGAAAAAGATTATTTACAATTATTAAAATTTGCACATCAATTAAACGGTATTAGAAATACTATTAAAAATAAAATTTTACAAACAGAAGGAGAGGATACAATCAGCAATATTAGGAGTAATTTTGAAACTGATAACCTGAATGTGGATTTAAACCTAGATAAAAAAAAGTAATAATTATTTTATTATTTAGTTGCAAACAATTAATATGAAATTTTAATCTAAATAAAAATCAAGCTAAAGTTAATATTAAATTATCATTAAATAATTAATGATTTTAATTATTACTAATACTTAGCAAATAATCTTATAAGTATAATGATTTAGAAAATTTTTATAATGTTAAAAAAATTATTTATAGAGAAAAAAATTTACCCAATTGGCTTAGGTTGCAACCTAGCAAACTACAAAAATAATAATAGTTATAAAGATTTTAAAAAAATTATTTACCATGCAATAAAAAATAAAGTTAATTTTTTAGATACAGCGCCGGCTTATGGAAAAGGAGAATCTGAAAAGATAATCGGGCAAATAAAAAATAAAAAAAATTTATTTATAACAACTAAAATTTCTCCAGAAATGCTATCGCCGAAAAAAATTGAGCTATCTTTAATGCAGAGTTTAAAGAATTTGAAGATTGAACAAATTGATCTTTTGCAAATACATTGGCCCAATCCAGATATAAATGTTTATCACTCGATTGATAAATTAATTGAGCTAAAAGAAAGAAAAATAATAAAAGCTATCGGACTTTGCAATTACAACTTTTTTGAAATGCAGGATATTTTAAAAAAATTTAAAGATGTAATATCATCTTTTCAAATAGAATACAGTTTATTCGATAGAACTATTGATGGAAAGTTTAATAATTTATTAAAGGAAAATAATATTCAAATTATAGCATACAGTCCATTAGCTCAGGGAAATATATGTAATGGAAAAAAACAAATGGAGACTATTATAAATATTAGTAAAAAATACAATTTAACACCGGCGCAATTTGTGCTTAACTGGATCGTAACAAAAAAAAAATATATACCTCTAACTCATACTGTAAACAAAATTAGATTATTAGAAAATATTAATTCAATAAAGAAAAATATATATATTGAAGATTTTAATATATTAGAAAAAAAAATTTTTACTAAATTACAATACATATCTACAAAAAAAATTATATTTTTTAGTAAACAATCTAAAAATAATTATAAAAATAAAAAAGAAGCTCTTGCAAATAAATATAAAATGACACCTTCACCAATGAATTATTCAAGAAATATAAAAAATAAATTTATAAAACCGATAAGACTAAAAGAAAAAAATATAAATAAAAACAAAGAATTATTTTTGGTTGAAGGTAGATTACGTTTTTGGGCTTGGATAATAGCTTTCGGTTGGAAAGAAAAAATTCCTTCGCTTATTTGGAAAGAACAATGAAAATCATAAAAAAAATTGGACAAGGAATCACTAGAGTTGAAAACAATAAACAATCTATAAAAAAAAGAATTGAAGTTATTAGATACGGAATAGAGTCTGGGTTAAATTTTATAGACACAGCTCCATCATATGGAAACGGCTTATCAGAAAAAATAACTGGTGAAGCTATAAAAGATATTAGAAAAAAATGTTTTATAGGAACAAAATTTTACCCTTCGGAAATTTATACTAAAAAAAAAATAAGTGAAAGTGTCTACAGATCTCTTGATAATTTAAAAACTGATTATATAGATTTATTACAAATACATTGGCCAAATTTACTTGCAGAAAATAAAGAGATCGCGAAACAATTAGATTATTTGCACCAAAAAAAGATTGTTAAAAATATTGGCGTATCTAATTATTCTGAAAATCAGATCATAAACTTGAATTACAACTTAAAAAGAAAAATATTTTCAAATCAACAGCAATATAATTTATTATTTAGCAATACTTACACTCAATTTTATAAAAAAAATAAAATATTTTTTATAGGTTACAGTCCACTAAATAATGGATACATTACTGCAAACCAAAAACAATATATTTTTTTTACAAAATTATCAAAAAAGTATTCTGTATCGATTGCAACGATTGCTTTTTCTTACTTATTAAACAAAGGCGAAAACATAATCTTAGTTTCTAAGATGTCCTCTCTTAATCATATAGATGAAGCTAAAACAGCATGCGAATTTAAACTAAAAGATAATGAAATTAATAAAATCAAGCAATTAAGAACTATTAAGATAATACAAATAGCCACTTCAAAAATAAGCTTAAAATCAAAAGTAAAAAATAAGATAGCCTATAAAAATTTACAAGAATCTATAAAAAATAAATTAGGTCTTTTTCCCAGCACTAATTCAATGTCAATTTATTTTAAACAAAAAAACATTCTGCCCATAAGAGTAATAAAAATATTTTCAACAAAATATAGTTATATATTAGACAATTATGATTTCTTTGATCAAGTCAAAAAATTTTGGGGCTGGAAACATGCATATCCAAAAAAAAAAATACCTGCTTATGTAATAAGTAAATTTAACAAATATTAATTTAAAAACTTAAAAATGACTAATGAATAACCTTCATGGAACTGACTGCCAAAAACTCTTTTAACTTTAATTATTTTGATAATTTTTTCTTTTTCTTTTTTTTTTAAATAAGACAAATAGTTCCTTAAATAATTTCTCTTTATAACAAACTGTCTACTCAAATAATCAGAAAAATTATTGTTACTATATAATTCATTTATAGTTTCAAAGTTAATTACTAATGAAGGCTTATTATTTCTTAAATAACGAAAAAAGTTTTTATATCTTAAACCGACCTGTTCTAACGAACCAACTGTTAAGACTAAAGAATTTTTTTTTAATAAAAATTTATTTGAAGGATTAACAATATCAAAAAAGTGTCCTGTTATATTCTTTTTTCTCTTCGAAATTAAATTTAAAATTTTTAATGAGGCTTTTGTATAATCAAGCCCGATAAAATTTTTATTTTTAAAGTATCTTGATAGCGCAAGTAGGTTACGCCCTGTTCCACATCCAAATTCATAAATATTTTTAATTTTCAATGCATATTTAAAAAAAACTATTAATTTAATAATAATAAATAATTTAATTTCAAATTTTTTAGTTATGGGTGAAATATATTCGCCATTAACTTTTAATAAACTTTTTTTTCTTACAAATTTGGGCGTTAAAGAATTTATATTAGGATCAATTTTGAATTTTCTTAAATTATAACTCCAACCTTTTTCCCACACTAAATATTTTGAATACGTTCCAGATTTAGTGAGAAACCTTGATTGAACATATTTATAAAAATATAATATAAAACTATCAATTTCTCGTATTAAAGGTCTTGTATAATACAAAGGTTTATAAATTTTTTTTAGAATTTTTAATTGAGCGTCGCTTTTTTTAAATTTTATATTTAAAAGACTTAAAATATTTTTAAAAGTTATTTTATATTTTTTTTTATTTTTATAGCTAAAAAAAATGTTTTGATATTTCCATGATTGACTTTCGTATATCTTTTTAGTCATTTTTATAAATTATTATTTACATTGTAATTTGTATCAAAAATTTTTTCAGTGCATAAATCAAGCCAATTGAGCTATTAGTAACGGTAAGCTTAACGTGTTACCACGCTTCCACACCCGTCCTATCAACGTCGTAGTCTACGACGGCTCTATAGGAAGAACTAG
>Ga0247843_1007173_pt1 | contig 13935 bp, 11 predicted proteins | sample LaCruzMarch2017__FD_192420 | JGI IMG/M metagenome (GOLD analysis project Ga0247843, IMG submission 192420) | Freshwater microbial communities from meromictic Lake La Cruz, Castile-La Mancha, Spain - LaCruzMarch2017_8m | ecosystem: Environmental > Aquatic > Freshwater > Lake | place: Spain...
AGCAATAATTATATTGCCTTGTCGATGCATACAATAGGTTATGTTAGCATCTACATTATACGCTTCTCCAATAAGCATTGGTAAATAATTAGTGTTAGCGACTAATGATGTAAAATAGAACCAGCCTTCGAGTGTTATGTTATTCGTATTCATCGTTGAATTTAAGGTTGCTGGAATGGTAACGTATTTGGAGCTGTTATAGACACCTAAATCAAGTGCGTTTGCCGTCAGATTTCCTATGCTCAGCGTACCACACCCCGTCTGTGTAATCGTAGGATTAGGCGCTGCGCTAACAGTAGCAAGCACCGCAGTTCTTGGATTGGAGGTACATCCGTTGTTTGTTACATCCGCATAATATGTTGTGGTGGTGTTGATGCTTGGTGTGGTAAAACTCGTTCCAGTACCTAAAGAAGCACCACCCGTAGAAGCCGCATACCAATTAATGGTCCCTGCAGCTGTAGTTGCTTGTAGGGTTGCGGTACCTGTTCCGCAAATCGATGCACCTGTGGTTGAGGTGAGTGTTGGTGCTGGATTCACGGTAATAGTTAAGGTATTGCTGATCGCGGAAGCGCAGACTCCATTCGTGACGTTCGCGCGGTAGTATCTTGTAGCATTCAATACACCCATTTGAGCTGAGGTTAAGCTGGATGAAGTTGCACCAGCTATGTTTGTAAACGTTATATTGTCGGTGGATGATTGCCATTGGATGGTGCCCGTGTTGGAGGCCAAGCTTAGGTTGGCAGGTGAGGTGCCACCGCAAATGGTTTGGTTGCTGCTAGCTGTTCCTCCAACAGATGGGCTTTGTATGGTGATGGCTGCGCTAACATTAGTGGTCGTTGATCCTTGGTTATTGGTGCATATTACGTAATAGTATTTTGTGCCAGCCACATTATTTGGCGGGGTGTAGCTTGCACTGGTTGCCCCACCAATGGATGTTCCACCAACCGTTGAATTACTTGCATTGCTATACCATTGATACGAAATGGCACTGCCATTGGGACTGCTAGCGGAAACACTCAATGCCGTTGTTGCCACATTTAAACAGACTGATTGCGCTGTTGTTGACGGATGGGTGTTTATTATCGGACCGGTTACTACAGCCACCATCGGTGCACGAACCAACAATTGAAAGTATGCTCCATTTGGGATATGTCCCACATTGTTGTTGATCATGTGACATGTGAAATTTGGAATCCAATGGATCCCGTCTCCATTACCTCCTGCGTGAAAAATATTTTGATTAAGACCGTATGCGGTTGTGTTTCCATAGGAAATGAATTGGCCTGCAACCGTGTTGGTTCCGGTCCAATTTGCATTGTTGTCTGTATTGTCTGCAGGTGTAGCAAGAAGGGTTTGGTTGTTTACAATTCGGGTAATAATTCCAGGTCGTGTATTTTGAACATCCAATTGTCCATGGCTGGTGAGTACCCTTGTAACTGTTGCACTTCCGAGTTTGCTCAGCGCGGTAGGGGTAAGAATACCACGTACCGTATTGTTCAATGCGGTAGATTGCGGAAGGTTCCCCCCGTTGGGCCTGAAATCAATGGCTACTTGTACCCAGCCCCCAACGCGAACGTAGGTGCTAAACGTTGTGCCGGAAAGCGAAAAATAATAAACACCATCGGTAGCCACATTTTGCGCTTGTCCTAAGGAGGTGAATGGTTGACCAACACTGCCGTTTTGGGCGTTTAAGTTGAAGAAAAAACTGGTGAGAATCAGTGTGAGGACCAAGTAGAATGTTCGCATCGATATAATTTGGAACGAAAATACCGGATTATCTCTCAAGCCCAACCGGCGATCATTTGTAGGTTTTGTTTTCAGTTAAAATATGCATAATTTAGTAACCGAAAATGCAATAGAATTTATGAATATAAGCCTTGTCCTCCAATTTGCATCCTTGATATTATCCTTGTTGGTGGCAATTATTTTATTGGTTAACATCAAAAGGAACACGTATTTTAACGTCTATCTTTTTGTTATTTTCTTTACAAATTTCATACACAACGTTTTTACCTTTAGCTATGAATTGGGATGGCAAAATGAGTTTAGAGATGTTCCAAAGCCCTTTAATTTATTGTTTTTATTGAATGTGGTTTTATTATATCAGTATGTTCGTTCCATTCTTCACTTGGAAAAAAGACCAGTGCGTTATGTCTGGGTTTCTATATCCATACCCATTATACTCTTTCTTGTTAACTTAATAGTGCGCTCCAGGGAAACCGATCTGCAATCGGCTACGTCGATCCTACGCACAATAAATTTCCCTGTAATAGCAATGTTTATTTTTTATCATATCTACCTGGCTTCAAAAGTGTTATATTCATTCTTTTGGGGAAAACCTAGCTCTGAACTTTGGTTTGCCAATGAGAGATGGATTAGATTTTGGCTTTTACAGTTATTGATTTTTTGTTCGGTGTTAGGACTAAGTGTTTGCCTAATGTTTTTGTATGAATTGATTACACAAAAGGAATTCGTTTATAATAATATTCATCATGTAAGGTCTTTGATGACTCTTGTTTTTATGGTTCAATTGTTTCTTCAACCGGAAATATTGTATGGACCGAAGGACACTTTACAATCGGTTTCAATGGTCCAAGTACCGCAAAGCAAGCCGATGAAACCTGATTTCAAGTGGCGCACGATACCCAAAGAGATTAACAATAAACTAGACATTCAGCTGACCCTTAAGTTTAATACCCAACTCAAAGACATTATCAAAAAGCTAGAATCTAAAACTGCCATGAACCTTATTGTAAAGAATCCAGACATAAACTCCACTGCCTTTTCGGAAAAATTAAATGTACCAAGAACCTACCTCCAGTATTTTTTTAAATACCATTCAGACATCTCTTTTGTTCAATATCGTTCAAAGATTCGGGTACATTATGCGATTGAAAAAATGAAAGATGATTATCTCTCAAAAAACACCATGGATGCTCTAGCTAGAGAATCTGGATTTGCTTCTTATAATCCGTTTTATTCAGCCTTTAAATCAGAAATGGGTATTGGACCACGTGAGGTGCTGGCCGAACTAAAACAAGGCTTGAATCAAAGTCAAGAGCTCCAGCTCTAAGGTCTTCCCATGATCTTTTGCATACCATCCGTGAAGCGATTCGTGCAACTCCTTAAGTTCAACTCCTTTTGCTTTTAATTCGTTAAATAGTTCTTGTGCTTCGCGCGTTCTAGGGCCCCACACAAACAAATCAATTCCTTGCTCATTTCGAACAATTACCTTGGGAATCCCCTTCCCACCGTTGGTGAGGTATTGATCAATCAAGGTGCTTTGGTCTCTTAATTCTAAGGTAAAACCTGCGTTCGGTATTTGATGTATTAGCTTCAACAGCAAGGGTACACTTTGTGCCGCATCCCCACACCACGGTTCGGTGATGATGATCCAATGGGAGGGTTTCGTAATTCCTTGTACTGCAGCGGTAAATTCCGAACTTGGGGTAAAGGTCTTTGTAATTCGTTTGAATCGGGCTTCGTTTAACTCCAAATAAGGTTGATATTCCTCCGGATAGATTCCCCCGTTCAAGGCCTTCTCCCAGTGTTGTTGATATGCTGTAAGATCCATAATTATATGCGAGGGAATTGAGTCGGGTTTGCGTTTGACATCAATTCATACACTTTTTCCACAATATCATCAATGCTTGGTTTCGAGAAATAATCCCCGTCGCTACCATAGGCCGGACGATGGTCTTTAGCGCTAAGCGTCTGTGGTGCTTCATCCAAATGGTAGTATCCCCCTTGTTCTACCAATATTTTTTCAAGAATATACGCCGTTGCACCAGCAGAAACATCCTCATCAATGATTAACAAGCGATTTGTCTTTTCAAGCGACTTTACAATATCATGTGATAAATCAAACGGAAGCAGGGTCTGCACATCAAGAAGTTCTACCGAAATCCCTAGTTCTTCCAAAATCGGTAATGCTTGTAAGCAAAGATTCAAGGTGGAACCATAAGATACCAAGGTTAAATCACTTCCTTCGCTTAGGCGTTCTACCTGACCGAGGGGAAGCTTAAACTCACCCAAATTGGTAGGCATTTTTTCTTTCGTTCGATATCCGTTGAGTGGTTCAATAACCAAGGCCGGTTCATCTGCCTCCATCAAAGTGTTGTAGAATCCTGCTGCTTTGGTCATGTTCCTAGGTACACACACATGCATTCCGCGCAATGAATTGATGATCATTCCCATGGGTGAACCGCTGTGCCATACTCCTTCCAAGCGATGACCACGTGTGCTGATAATTAGTGGCGCTTTTTGCCCTCCTTTGGTACGATACTGCACCGTCGCAAGGTCGTCAGACAAGATTTGAATGGCATACAATAAGTAATCTAAGTATTGAATCTCTGCAATTGGACGAAGTCCACGCATGGCCATTCCGATGCCTTGACCAATGATGGTGCATTCACGAATTCCTGTATCGAAGACCCGTAACTCACCAAACGATTCTTGCAGGCCTTCCAAGGATTGATTCACTCCGCCAATTTTACCTGCATCCTCACCAAACACAAGCAGGTTCGGGTATTTCTCCAGTAACATTCGGTAATTTTCCCGCAAAATGATTCGACCATCCTCCATGGGAGCGTCGGTATCATACGTAGGTTCAATCGACGGGATGTTTCCAATTTGTTTGTTTGATTCACTGTACAAGTAGGAAGAATAACGGTCGTGACTTTCTTCTTTTTTCTTGCTCAACCATTGGTTTAGCACCGTTTTGTTTGTGGATTCTGTCCCGCGTAGGCTTCTGAGCGCCCGTCGTGCCAATGAATACACATCTTTTCGTTGGGGTTCGCGGTTTTTAATTAAGGCATCTAATTCTGCTTGAAATACATTGCTTAAGGTTCCATCTTGTATCAACCCACTAAGAATGCCTTCCAAAGACAAGCTATCTTTTTTAATATCTTCCGTGAACAAAGCCCACGCCTTGTTTTTCGATGCTTTAACTTCTTCTTTTGCTTGTTCAGCCAATTGATCAAGTTCTTCTAAACTTGCCAAAGGTTCTGGACCGCCATCAAACGAAAGAATCCATTCCTTGAACTTAGCAATACAGTCATGGGTTTTTTCCCATTCCATGCGTTCTGCGCTTTTGTAACGCTCATGGGATCCGGACGTCGAGTGACCTTGTGGTTGGTTAACTTCTTGCACGTGCACCAACACAGGAACATGCTCCGTACGTGCTAAATTTACCGCCTTTTCATAGGTTTGACATAAATGCGCGTAATCCCATCCTTTGGTAGTTAGTATTTCAAATCCGGGATTTTCGGCCGTGCGTTGAAATCCTGCTAAGGCTTCCGAGATGCTGTTTTTTGTCGTTTGAAGTTCTCTAGGAACAGAAATGCCGTACCCGTCGTCCCAAACAGACATCACCATGGGAACTTGTAAAACTCCTGCAGCGTTTAAGGTCTCCCAAAAAGGCCCTTCAGACGTAGAGGCATCACCAATCGACCCGAATGCAACTTCGTTTCCTTCTATAGAAAATTGTTGAAACTCACTCGTATGTAAGGCTGGGTTGTTTCTATAGATTTTTGAAGCCAAGGCCAAGCCTAATAACCTCGGCATTTGTCCTGCCGTTGGAGAGATATCGGCTGAACTATTTTTTTGTTGGGTTAAGTTTTTCCATTGTCCTTGTTCATCGAGATTTCTGGTGGCAAAATGTCCGCCCATTTGACGACCCGCAGATTGAGGCTCTACAACCACATCGGTATGGGCGTAAAGTCCTGAAAAGTATGTTTGGACACTCAGTACGCCAATGGCCATCATCCATGTTTGATCTCTGTAATATCCTGACCTGAAATCCCCAGGTTTGAAGTACTTTGCAAGCGCTAATTGAGCCAATTCTTTACCGTCACCGAAAATCCCAAATTTCGCCTTGCCGGTGAGTACTTCCTTTCTTCCAAGAAGGGACGCTTCTCTGGAAATACACGCTAATTTATAATCCGAAAGCACTTCTTCTTTGAAGGCATCGAATCCGAGGGTTGCTTCGTTGATGGACGACATAGTTCAAATTTGAGTGCAAATATAGCGATTTTGTGCACTTTTTTTAGCTAGTTATGGCTAAGAATTTTGCATTTTTGTAGCATGAAAATTGAGTTGTGTGTGGCTTCTGTCGAAGCCTTGTTAGCCGCTAAATCCTTGGGTGTAGATCGCATTGAACTGTGTGCAAACCTAGAGCAGGGAGGATTAACCCCATCCATAGGTTTTGTTAAGAAAGCACAAGACTTAGGCATCGAAACACACGTGCTAATTCGGCCCAGAAGTGGCGGATTTGTTTACAATGAACATGAAATAGAAATCATCCTTGCAGATGTTCTTGAGTTTCAACGCATAAACGTGGATGGCTTGGTATTGGGAATGTTGACAGATACCATGCGTTTAAATCGTCCGGTGCTTGAACGGATTCGAACCATCTTCAATAAATCCCTAACCTTTCACAGGGCCTTCGACGATTTAGTGGAATGGAAACAAGAACTCCAATGGTTGGCTACTGCGGGATATAATCGGGTATTGTCCTCTGGGTTGTCGACTGCGATTGCACACGGAATTCCTGTGTTGGCATCCATGAAACAAGAGGCTAAAGGTCGAATCGAAATTATGCCAGGGGGTGGGATTAACCTCGCGAATTTACCTTTGATTATGGAGCAAGTTGTACCTGATGCTATTCATTTTTCAGCCACTGGAAAGCAATCCTTGGACCCCGATTCTATGTTCTCCGAGGAAGTACTTATTTTTGATGAGCACAAGGCTAAACGGTTGATAGAAATGTGTCGAAATTTCAGTTAAACACTGACAGTAGATGCCTGTAATTCATCTAAAACTGCCATTATGTCCTTTGTTAAGTGTATTACTGGGTATGGAATCTAATTTGTCTAACGAAACCCAAAGAAACTGAGATGAGTAAAAGAAAAAATAATGCTATGGAAGATAACACAGCGGATCAGATGAATTCAAACGAAGAACAACAAGGCCACGAATCAGCGAATAATTCGAGCAATGACGACAATACTCCAACGAATCCTACCCTTGATTTTGAGGCGAAATTAAAGGAGCAAGAAGATAAATTTCTTAGGCTTTATGCGGAGTTTGAGAATTACAGACGACGTTCTGCTCGAGAGAAATCGGAGTATTTATCGAGTGCAAGTCAAGAAATGATTGTGGCTATGCTTCCCATTTTGGATGATTTTGAACGTGCTTCCAAAAACAATGAAAATGTCACAGATATTGTGCTTGTTAAAGAGGGTTTCCAATTGATTTATACCAAATTAGGTCAAATTCTTGAGACCAAAGGCTTGAAACCGATTGATGCAATGAATCAGCCCTTTGATTTTAATCTACACGAAGCAATAGCGAATGTTCCTGTGGAAGATGAGGCATTAAAGGGTAAGGTGATTGATCAAGTAGAAAAAGGATTTTATTTAAATGAGAAAGTGATTCGCTTCGCAAAAGTAGCGGTCGGACAATAACGTTATGAGTCAAAAAAGAGATTATTACGACGTGCTTGGCATTGCTAAAAATGCAACGGAGGCCGAAATCAAAAGTGCCTACCGGAAACTTGCGTTAAAGTATCACCCCGATAAAAATCAGGATGACCCGTCGGCAGAAGATAAATTTAAAGAAGCGGCTGAAGCATACGAAATACTAAGTAATTCGGAAAAACGTGGAACGTATGATCGTTTTGGTCATGCGGGAATGGGGCAGGGAGGATTTAGTGGCGGTGGCATGAATATGGATGATATCTTTTCACAGTTTGGAGATATTTTCGGTAGTGCGTTTGGTGGCGGTAGTTTTGGTGGTAGCCGCAGCAATAAACGCGTAGTTAAAGGGTCAAACCTTCGCGTAAAAATGAAACTAACCCTGGAGGAAATCGCTACGGGGGTTAAAAAGAAAATTAAGGTTAATAAATTAGTACAGGCAGACGGCGTAACCTACAAAACGTGCACCACCTGCAAGGGGGCCGGAAGAATGACGCAAATGACGCAGACATTTTTAGGGGCCATGCAAACGCAAACTACCTGTAATGTTTGTCAAGGTGCCGGTCAAATGATCGACCAAAAACCAAGCGATTCAGATCAATATGGCCTTCGTAAACAAGAGGAAGTTATTGAAATAGAAATCCCTGGTGGCGTGGAAGATGGCATGCAGCTTTCCGTCCGCGGTAAAGGAAATGCAGGGCCGTTTAATGGCGTAAATGGCGATTTAATCGTGGTTATTGAGGAGGCTGAACACCCTGAATTGAAGCGTGAAAATGAGCACATTCATTTTGAATCGGTCGTTTCTATTGCTGATGCGATCCTCGGGGCTTCCATTGAAATCCCAACCATCAACGGGAAGGTGAAGATTAAAATCGATCCAGGAACACAAAGTGGGAAAGTACTGCGCTTAAAAGGAAAGGGCTTGCCTAACATTCAAGGCTACGGCACCGGCGACCAATTTGTTCATATTCATGTGTGGACACCAACTAAACTTACTAAGGAAGAAAAAGAATGGTTCGAAAAAAATCGTGAAAACAGTAATTTTAAACCCACCGATCGTGAAAAAGAAGGAGGGTTCTTTAAGCGTATGCGAGACATGTTTTCATGAGTAGGTTTGAACAGGCATGGAATTACGGGGACTACAGCCCCTTAAAGGTTGTCCTTACCCTAGGGCTCGTTTTTGGTGGCTTCATTTTAGGTAATTTCCCCTTAATTTGGCTTTACCCCGATGATCGCGGAAATTCCATGTCCGAATTAGTCACTTATTTTGGATTCTCAAAGCTGTTTTTACTGCAAATGATTCCCTTTTTTCTGGGGCTAATCGCGTTTGTTGTAAGCGCGGTCTTCGTGCACAAAACCCCGTGGTTGCTTTGGTTTACCAGTAGAGTGAAGGTTGATGTTAAACGCATCTTCATTTCGTTTTCGCTGTGGGCGATCCTGATTATTATTCCTGTTATGGTGGATTGGGGCTTAAATCCCTCGAAATATAGCTTCAATTTCGATTTGAATTCCTTCGTGTTCATGTGCGTTTTGCTGATTGTTTGCTTGCCATTTCAAGTCCTGTTAGAAGAGGTATTATTCCGCAGCTTTATTTTTCAAGGGTTAATGAAACGCACCAATTCAGTGGCGCTCGCGGTGATGTTAAGCGGTGTAATGTTTGGTTTAATGCACATGGGGAATCCAGAAGTGAAAGCCCACGGTTCAATCCTCTTGATAAGCTATGTCACTCTTGGAATTGTGATGTCTTTAATGGCATTCCTCGACCAAGGAATTGAGGTGCCCTTCGGATTTCACCTGGCCAATAATTTCGTTACTGCAATCTTAGTCACATCATCCGATCAAGCGTTTCAAACCCCCGCCTTATTAACCATGAAATCCCTCGATGTGAGTGTATCTTCCTTTGCTTGGTTGATTGCATCGCTTCTTGTATTTATGGTCTTGGCCTCCGTGTGTTTTGGCTGGCATAAAATCCGTGTAAATCGAAATAATTCTTAGTTTAGTAGCATGATTGAGATTGCTAGTGTCAGTAAGTTCTATAACCAAAAACGCGCCTTGGATGGTGTGGATTTAACGATTCAGTCAGGGAAGATTTTTGGGCTAATCGGACCAAATGGAGCAGGCAAAACTACCTTAATTCGCATTCTAAATCAGATCATTGAGCCCAGTACAGGTCATGTTCGTATCGGTGGAGTTCCCCTGAATAATGGGCATGTTAAAACCTTTGGATACCTGCCAGAGGAACGCGGATTATATCGCGAAATGAAGGTATTGGATCACCTCGTTTTTCTTGCACGCATTCGGGGTTTATCGAAAAGTGATGCGCTCAAGGCTTCTAATTTTTGGCTGGATAAGTTTGAAATTAACCCGTGGTCAGCTAAACGAATCGATTCGTTGTCGAAAGGAATGGCGCAGAAAGTACAGTTTATTGGAACGGTGTTACATGATCCAAATGTGATTATTCTCGATGAGCCCTTGAGTGGGTTTGATCCCTTGAACATTCAATTAATCTTGCAGGAAATCAAAGCAATGAAAAAAGCAGGTAAAACCGTTATTTTTTCTACGCACAATATGAACAGTGTGGACGAGATTTGCGATGAAGTTGGGCTGGTGAATCAAGGAAAACTTGTGGCGCATGATCACGTGAGCGCACTGCGTGAAAAACATAAAACAGGGGCTTTCAAAGTCAGGTATAAAGGCAATCAAATTGCATTTGCAAATGCGCTATGGACAGGTTTCGAATTGATTCATACGGAAGAACTGGGTGACCAATGGTTTCAGTCCGTAATCAAAAGTAGGCATGGAGAGGCCTTTAATGATGTCTATAATACGCTGTCATCCTCGGTAGAACTTCAGCTTCTCGAAGAGCAATTGCCGGGTATGCAAGATATTTTTCTCGAATTAGTAACCCATCATTCCCATGAATAAAAGCGTATTGATTGCCTTTAGAGAATTAAAGGAACGCATCGGTAATCGCTCGTTTAAACTCATGTTGTTTATTGGACCCCTGCTCATCGTTTCAATGATTTATTTGCTCTTAGAATCAGGGAATCAAGGAGTAACGAGCATGAAGGTCCTGATTTCAGATCCTACCAATTTATTCGAGAATAAAATTGCCGCCCGAACTACGGAGGGAGTTACTTATTATTTTTATGAGGACTACATCGAGTTTGACGCCTTTAAAAATAGCCCGGAATTCCAAGAATTTGATGCTTTAATTGAGCTTAATGAAAAGGTATTAATCAATAAAAAGGTATTCTTATTTCATCGGGAGGAACCAAATTTACAGCTAAAAATGAAGCTTAAATTCGAAATTGAACGCCGAATGGAGGAGGTATTAATCGAACAGTTTACTTCGCTTGAGGTTGATGAGTTTAGGAAAATTAAGCAACCCTTAAACATTGATTTCATAAATGTAGACGATCCCTACAGTCAAGCCGATAACGGAGTGGCTTGGATCGGTTATTTTCTTGGATATATCATGATTTTCTTCATAGCGATATTCGGCACTAACATCACCAAAAGTATCAATCGAGAGAAAATGAATCGAATTTCTGAGGTTATTTTAGCCAGTGTTAAATCGAGACAGTTAATGCTGGGTAAGATCTTCGGGAATCTCTTGGCGTCCTTCTTGCAACTTTTTGCTTGGATTGTCCTGGTAGCCTTGGGCTTGTGGGTCCTTCAATCCTTGATTATTCCCGAATTATTCACTCCAGAACATTTAACTGGAGTACAAGTTTCCGACCAACAACTGAAAGAATTGGGAATGCAAACGATGACACAAGAAAATATGCCCATGGATTTGGTGTTTCACCGAGTAAATTATTGGTGGTTAATCCCCAATTTTATCCTATTCTTTCTCGGTACGTATTGGATATTCGCTTCATTTTTTACAATCATGGGAGCCATGAGTGGTGATGAGTCCGACGGCCAACAGTTTCTGGTACCAATTTGGATCTTGTTGTCGCTTACTATTTTTGCAGGCTATAATACCCTGTCTTATCCAGACTCTGGATTAACCACCTTTTTTAGCTTCTTCCCTTGGACCTCGGGAATGGTCTCTATGATTAAAGTAACGGTAGGAGTTACGGTGACGCAATACCTTGGAATTCTATTCGCTTGGTTCATTCAAGTATCCGTGGGTTCCGCATTTATCTTACTTGCTGCACGTATTTTTCAACATGGGATCTTATCCTACAGCCATCGATTTAGCCTTTCATTGTTCTTTTCCTGGCTCCGAAAATAACTAGACCTATGCGTTATGCAGCCATCGACCTAGGTACCAATACCTTTGATTTGTTGATCGTTGATTACACCAATGATGCATGGGAGATCTGTTTCCAAGATAAACAGTGGGTTCGACTCGGACTAGATTTTTATCCGGACAAGGTACTGACTGAACGTGCCATACAAGATGCCGTCGATTGCCTTCAAGGCTTCAAAACGGTGTGTTTAAATTACGGGGTAACACAGCCTAAATTAATTGGCACAAGCGCCTTGAGGGATGCTTCTAATAATGCCCAGTTCATTGCTAGGGTGCGACATGTGCTTCAATGGGAGGTAGAGGTGATTTCCGGGGCAGAAGAGGCCACGATTGTTTTTAAGGGGACGACTTCCTTATCCACATGTCCGAACCAAGGGTTGATTATGGACATTGGGGGTGGAAGCACCGAATTAATCCGTTTTACTGCGCAACACATCACACAAGCCCTTAGTTTGAATATTGGGGTGAGTAGGCTTCTTGCAGAAACAGATACCAACCACGCCTTAGATGCCAATAAAATCCAACGGATTTTTGCGCAATTTGATCAAACCCTTTCCGTAGAATTTGACCAATCGGTGAATTTGATCGGCAGTTCAGGACCCTTTGAAACCTTTTATCAATTGATGTGTAATCGGAGACTACCCAAATGGTCTTGTCTACCCTTGCCGATGGAGTCTTTACAGGCCTTGCTCGATGCGTTGATAACGAGTTCCCTAGACGATCGAATGATGTTGGAATATGTACCGCCATTTCGTAAAAAATACCTTCACTTGGCCGCATTACAGGTAAAATGGGTAATCAATACCTTCAATATCAAACAGGTATATGCCTCAAGTGTGGGACTTAACGAGGGAATTATAGAATTTCAAAAACAGTCCGAAATGTAAGGTTTATCCGCGGGAGTGCTACCTTCGGTTCCTTCGGAATACAGTGAATGAATTCGGGTTGTATGGTGCTTCCCATGAGTAATAGGGACCCGTTTTCGAGGAGGATTGTTTTTTTAACGGCGCCATCCCGAGATTTTAATTGAAATTTCCGTTCAGCGCCAAAACTCACCGAGGCAATAATTGGGTTCTTACCCAATTCCTTTTCATTGTCAGCATGCCACCCGTTGGAATCCATTCCGTTTCTATAAACATTGATCAGCACTGCATTGAACGTACACCCTGTAAGTTCGGTGATTCGTGCTAAAATATCATGCATCGGGGCTGTAAATGGCATTGACTGAAGTGTTTGACCTGAGTACCGATAGGGAATTGGAGAAATTCCATGAAAGGATTCAAGCCGAGGGGTCTTCACAGGTTTTCCAAAGAGGTGAAAACTTCCCTGCGCAAGGGATGGGAGTGTTGAGAGGTGATCGAAATGCATGAGCGACTCCTCTTTACTAAATACCCCGTTCCAATACGAAACATCTTCCATTATTTTCATCCGCGTGTTTTAAGGCTCTTTGCAAAGGAAAATTACTACTTTTGAGCGAACAAGCGAAAGCAATGAGTAAAGGCGATACAATTCTTGGATACAAATACGTGGATTTGTTACACTATGTAGCGAATGTGGGACTCAATATCTTACTTGCGTTAATTATCCTAGTTGTTGGGTTTTGGCTTTCAAACCGAATTGGCAGGATGCTGTCACAACTCTTGAAAAGACGTAGAGTAGATGAAGGATTAACTACTTTTTTGTCAAGTTTTTCTGTGATTTCTTCAAAAATATTGGTAGTCCTATTTGCAATAAGTCAACTGGGAATCGCCGTGACCTCTTTTGTTACGGTCTTGGGGGCAGCAGGGTTTGCAATTGGTATGGCATTTTCGGGTACCTTGAGTAATTTCGCAGGTGGGATTTTAATTTTAGTCATTAAGCCTTTCAAACTGCATGATACCATTAGCGCATTATTGGTTACGGGTGAAGTAACCGAAATCCAAATTTTCAATACCTACATCAAAACACCGGACAACAAAACCATCATTCTGCCGAATGGACCTTTAATCAACGGCACGATAGTAAATTTCACGAAAGAAGGTCGAAGAAGGGTGGATGTTATTCTTCCCGTTAAATACGGTGCTGATCTTCCCGCCGTGATGGCTAAAATTCAAGAGGTGCTTCTTGCGCACCCGAAGATTCTTCAAGAGCCAAGCCCGGCAGTATATTTTTCTGAATTGGAAGCAAATTCAGGGAAATTAAACGTGAATTGTTGGGTTG
>Ga0247843_1007174_pt1 | contig 13934 bp, 30 predicted proteins | sample LaCruzMarch2017__FD_192420 | JGI IMG/M metagenome (GOLD analysis project Ga0247843, IMG submission 192420) | Freshwater microbial communities from meromictic Lake La Cruz, Castile-La Mancha, Spain - LaCruzMarch2017_8m | ecosystem: Environmental > Aquatic > Freshwater > Lake | place: Spain...
TTTTGAATGTCATAAACAAAAATTTATAGATTGAATTTTTGTTTACGGTGAATTTGTAGTTAATTTATCGTATGATTAGAATGCTACCGAAGGTTTGGTTCAACAGCACCTTATAGCAAGTGGGGGCGACAGTGGTAATTTGAAGTTTTGTGCATTTAATTAACTTTGTAGTGGCTTGACAGTTTTGTGCTCCGTAAGCCCCACCTGCTACAAGCTGCAAAACGTTATATGAAATACCAGTTCGCGGCTCCATTTGTCGGCAAATTGCGGAAAATTTAATTCATTTCTCTTTTTAGAAAGTTCGATGTTTAGCTTGACAGATTTCCAAAATTAAATCAGAAAATAAATACAAATTAATTTACCAAAAAAATCACGGATGAAAATATTTGTTTTCAAAATGCCGACCTAAATTTCGTAGTTTATTTTTCAATTTTCATTTTTTAAAAGTTTTCGAAATGCCTTTTTTAATTTTTCAATGGCTGACGATTTTATGAGCGAAGAAAAGTATTTCAAATTTCGAAAACTTGAAGCGAAAAAAAGGCTGAAAATGAATAATGAAAAAATGAAAAATTTTATGAAAAATAAACGCAGCTGCTTAGACAAGTAAAGATTTTCTTCTGGTACTTCATATAACACATGGTAAGCAAAAGTGGCGGTTTTTAGGTTTGTATGTTGCATTTCGATTGGAAGAAAATGCACGTTTCATTTGGAAATTTCGGTTGAAAGCGCCACCTTCGCTTACCATGGGAACGTTAGTGGTAATAACTGTTTGAACTTCTTAGGTCGGCAATTGGCAAGTTTTCTGGAGCTCAGTTTTCAGTTAAAGTTCGATGCTTTTGCTTGACGAGTTTTCTGAAAAGAAATCGAAAAATAATTGCAATTTAATTTGTCAAAAAATTCACGGACGAATTGTTTTCGTTTTCAAAATTGCCGACCAGCTTTTCGAAGTTTAATTTCAAACTTTTCATTCTGAAGCTTTCGAAATGCCTTTTTTCGTTTCTAGCAAATGACAAGTTCGCGAGCTCAAAAATTCCTAGAAAATTTCTCTGAAAACCAAACTTGACAAAATTTCTGAAAAGATTTGTTCGCTCACAAAGTGAAAATTAACTTCACGACTTTGATAAGGAATTTGAAACGAAAAAGGCTTGAATAGAAAATGGAAATGAAAAAGTTTGTAAATTAAACGCTGCTCCATTCGCTGAGTAATTATTTGAATAGTTACTACCACTAACACATGGCAAGCGTAAAAAGCACATTTAGGTTCGTATAAAACATTTTAGTAGTTTTGGGCTTCATTGTTTCGTAGGAACTTTTTAGGTTGAAATGCTTTCTACGCCTGCCATGGGAACGTTAGCGGTCAGCTTGAGAAAGCCACTGCAAACAATCAACAATTGCTAAAAAAGTAGCTTCTATAAGCGTATCAGCTTGAAATAATTGAAACCCATCAAGCCTAACCATTATTTGTCCAGTTTCTTCATTTAGCATCCCAAAAGTTCTTGGAGTTGCATATTTAACGTATGTAATTCCTTCACCTATTTCTTTTCTGCAAAGTTTTTCTAAAACAGGCATTAACCAATCCCATCGGGTATGAAATTCAGCATTTGAGATTTGTTCACTTATCCAGCCTGTATTTTCCTTATCATCAATATTGTGAATAGGATAAAGGTTTGGAAACTTATAAGTAGTCCCATCTTCGTACTTTTCCCATCCTAAAAAGTCAGCAATTAAAGCCGAACCGCTAACAACAGGTATATTCATTTGCTTTGAAATTTATTTTTTGATGTAAAGAAAGTGAATCATAAGTAATAATTTTTTTAACTACAGTTTCTGTTGGAAATATCTCTAGTTGTTTTTTCATTAGTCCCTATTGTTTGATGTATCATTTACTTGAATATTCCAGCCCCAAACACGATTGCCAGCTATAGTTTTTTGGTAACGTCTATAACCTTGTTTCTTTAAGACTTCACCAATTTTGTAAGAGCTGATATAATTGATCCTGGTAATCTCCTGCAACCTTGCTGCTATGGCTGCATTTTGCATGTGGCCGTTAGTGTCTTGAATACAATACTCATTTATGAATTGCTCCTCAATATTAACAATGGTGTAATCTTCATTGATTTTCTGTATTAGATTTTCATCGGCCTTGTCAAACCAGTAATGCCATTTTGCTTTTACATAATCATAAGCCTGAGAAAGCGCCTTGTCTTTATCTATAGATTTAAGCCTTTCAATATCAACTATCTTGATTCCAAAACATAAAAATCTCCTGTTTCCTGTTAAATCTGTTAAAACATCATTTCCATTAACTGTAGCAGCAAATGATCCTATGCGAGCTGGTTCCGAGTAGAACTCATCATACATTCTCCTAAACTTAATAACTCCCTGAGTAATGTAGCTTTTAAGACTTTCATTATCTTTTTTGAGCACAGATTTCAAACAGTCATCCATGCAAATGAGCACATATTCACTCATGAGCTGGCTCCAGGCTCTCTCATCATCTGTAGTTTTTGGCTTACCTATAAAGATATAAGAGCTCCACTCTGAGGGTAAAAGATTTGCAAAAAATGTAGATTTATAAACTCCCTGTTCACCAGCAAAAACCAAACATGATTGATTCTGACAACCGTAATCATTCATAAAGTTTGCCACTAGGGCCACAAACCATTTTTTAAAAAAGTAGTTGAAGTGCTCAGAATCGCAGGTAACACACTGAGCAATCTGGTCTATATAATCAATCTTATCTTTTAATGGTTTTAGATTTTTAATATATGACTGTAAAGGATTTGTCATTTCAGAAAAAGAGCTATTCAAGATCTCTTTGATTTGACTGGTGCTTGTATTGTGGCCGCAATCATCTAAAAATCTACGCATATCATTAACTCTAATTTTGCTCATAGGAAACCATTTTGTAGTTCCTTTCTCTCTATGCTCTACTTGCATCTTAATTGAATTAAACTGAAAATCATACTTCTTTTTCATAGTCCATTCAATTCGCTGAATTTTTGTAGGAGCTTTGCCATCTAGATCTAGAATATCATTTACTTCATCTTCTAATTGAACGGCTATACTCATAAATTATCCATTTGTCTAGATTTAAGAATGGTTTGTAATCTGTACCATTCTTTATCAGCTCCATTCTTATTGTAGCGAGCTTTGCAGGAATTTACTCCCCTTTGAAACGCCTCTCTATTTTCCTGCTCCATGTGCTGAAAAATATATTCAATGGTGGCTACAGTTTGATCAATAAATCTAGATAGATTTTTTATAGTTTGAGTTCTGTTGTAAACAGCTCCTTTACTCGCATTTTCTTTTATAGCATAAGCATTTAGCTCCTGAGCCATTTGCTTTACTTGATCTTTCATTGCTGATAAATCATTGCTGTACCATTCACTTATAATATGTTTTATCATGTTACTCTAGATTTAAAACGTTATCAATTTTTTCTTTTAAATTTCTGGCTGTAGCAATCCTTTGCTTAAGTACATCTCTCACTAGATCCGGATCAGCTCCCATTGCTGAAATCATTTTTTCAGCTTCATCGTTTGGTTGATTATATGCCGCTATCATATCTTGCATTAAACCTTTAATAACAGCTAAATCATTTCGCGTTAAATCAATGATATCATAGTTTTTTTTTATTTTATAGACTTCCATACATTGTGCGTCTTAAGTAAGGTTTGCCATCTACAAATGCCCATAAATTATATTCAAAATCTCCTGAGTGCTCATTTAGATTTTTCTCACTAATCATAAAATCAAAGTAAGCCTGAGCCTTTAGCTCTGTGGAAAATTTTCCAGATTTAACCATTCCACTTGTTTTTAAGTTTTTTACAGATACCATTGCGCAAATCATAAATCTAAAGTTTGTTGTTGTGGCTTTGGCACGTAACCTAAAAACTGATTCACTTCATCTATAATTTGATCTAGCTTTTCCTCATTTCTTTTAGATATTGTAAGAGCATATTTATCTCTAGATTTAAAATATTGTACCTGTGCTTTTCTAGTATCTTCTGCAGCATTAACTAGCAGAATTAAATGTGTTAATGAATCTTTCATTTTTAGTGTAGTTTTAATGTTGGTTTGTCTGCTGGAGCTTCTACTTCACATACAATAGCAGTATAGGTAGCGCATGTTAATTCAATCTGTATTTTACCTGTTTCATTTTCTTTTGGATCAATAGAAACTCCTCCAGGGAAATCTTTGTGCTTATACATTTTAAAATGAGGACATGAGCTCTCACATGGCTGAGTAATAATTTCAATTTTGCCCAAATTGGTTTGAGCAGGACATGAATTTTTAAATGGGCAAACAGCAACCACACCATCCAGGTGAAGTACATAGTTTGTATTAACTTTTTTTAAGATAGCAACTTTCATTTGATTTTTAATTAAAGTTTAAATTGATATTATTTGAAACAAGGCCCTTTTTTTCAATTATACTGAGAATCGTTTTTTTAGCTGCACCTGGATAGGGCGTATATCCAAGCAACCAATTGGTAAATGTGGCATTACTGATTTCACACTCTTCAATAATTGTTGATCTTAATTGACTCTGAATGTTGTTTTGGGTGTCATTTGAGAGTTCGAAGTACCACTCTCTGAATCTTTTTTCTTGTTTTTTCATTGAATTTAGTTTAATATTTGTTATGCAAATCAATTAATAATTTCAATTCAACACAACTATTAATTGATTATTTATCAACTATAAATTAATATTAATCATAAAACAATGAATTTCAGTAAATTAAAATTGCTAGTTTCCAATAAAAAAATAACTCAGCTTCAAATAGCAAGTGAATTGGATGTAACTAATCTGCGTGTAAGTATCATGTTTAAGACAGGCATACTAAGCATTGCTCAATTAGAAATTATATGTGCCATGGTTGGAATTCATCCAGGAGAATTATTCGATGATTTCGAAGGAGTACATAAAAAATACAATGTTAGCTCTCCAGATATGCTAATAAACGCATTGGAAGATAAATTTAAGCTCCAGAAGGAAGTTAACGAGCTGCTAAGAGAACAGCTAAATGAGTGCAAGTCAAAACTAGATACTGTTGCAATTCCCAAATGAACTTTGTTTCCAATTAACGGAAACCATTGTAAACACTGCAATCAGCTATTAACTTCTTATTAATTATATAACAATTTTAAAGTGTTATACATTAGATAATCAAGCACTTACAATATACAAGTTTCGTATGAGAAATGTAAAACTAAATTGCATAATGCCACCAGGATCTTTTAACTCTGGAATAGAAAAAAAGTGTTACAGCATTTATTTAGGTAATGGCCACTTAATTCACCTGGGCAGTTTACGAACAGCTAACAACTACATGAGTGAGATTAACCGCTTTATTAATTACCAGATCATTGATTTGAACGAAAATTACATAAGTGTCTATTCTGACTATAGAAGAGCCTGGCTCTACTTGGATCCAACTTGGACTGCAGAATACAAAACCATTAAGAGCTTAACTGCCAAATGCATATCTATAATTGATACAAAGTTTGAATCTGTATTCACTTATACCGGATCTAATGCAATCCACAATATATGGTCAACACTCAATTTAATTTGTGATAACTTAACAACAACATGCAACCTGTTAATTAATTTGTTCCTAAAGAGATCATCATACTATGAGATTAAGAAAATAGAACTAAACAGAAACAGATCAACCTTGATAAAAGAAACATTAAAAAACTACAAAGGCCCTGGTGCAGATAGCAATAAGGCCTTTGTTAAAAGTAAAAAAGAAATTAATTTACGTTATTCCTGATCAGTTGCACACTGAGCTGTTCCTGCTATAGTTGCAGCAATTGTAGCCACAACTGGCAGAGCTGAGGCAATTGCTACAGGTAATGCAATTGGAGTAGCTATGATAGCTCCTGCAATAACTGCTATAGTTCCTGCAATGTTTCTAACTTTTTTCCACCATACTGGTGTTGGAGCTGCTACACGTTTAAATAGATTTTTCATAGGGTTTTTATTTGGATTTAAAAAGATAATTCTCTATACATGATATAAAAAGTCATAGAACCGTTTCCTAGAGTTGAAGCTGAAATCTGAATCTGAATTGCAGTATTTAAAACAATATTTGGTAAGCTAGAAACACCGCCTCCCTGAGCTGCGTTATAATCCATATATTTAATTCCACTACCAGAATTAGTTCCTGCTGTTAAAAAATCAGCTATATACTGCTGCTGATCTACCAAAACATCAACATTTCCTCCACCATTGTAAGGAGTTGTTTGATCTTTAATAACAGAAACAACTGAAACCATATCATAAGCAATATTTGCTTGAGCTGCAAGAGCTTCAAAAACACCTCCAGCTAAAACCTGTGCTTCTGTGAGTGAAACTGTTATTTGTTTTAAGGCGCCTGATTGATTGAACATTATCATCAGTATAATTTTCTAATAACTGTTAACTGAGCTGTTCCTGTGCCAAATGATAAATTGTAAATAGTTCTATCAATCTCATTAGCGTTTCCGTCTATAGAAACACTGTTTCCTGTAGTTATTGTAATTCCATTAATAACAGCATTAGCCGTTCCATCATTTTTAAATGCGATTGAGTTACAATCACTTTCTATAACATCATCAGTGTTATAAACTTTAAATTCGTTTCTGTATGGTTTCATTTTTTAGGTTTAGAACTGGTCAAAAAAAAAGTAGGCTTGATAAAAAAACCATCCCAAATAAACCAATCACATGATTAGGCCGAATGTCTTTTATCCATTCTTTTACTCTAACAGCAATGTTATTTGTGAGGGTTACATATTCAGGATCTGTAGCATATCCTGCAGCCTTTAAAGCTGCAATTTGCTGAGCAATGGTTTTAGCTGAAAAAACTCCAGCTTTTTTATATCTAGGATTTACTGTTAAAAAATCTACATAACCTTTAAAACCATCTTCAATAGAATCAAAGACAGCAAAATCATCTTTCTGAAAAACTGTTTTTCCTTGTAAAACTTCTCTAGTGTTAAAATTTACTGTTTTGCCTGTATATTTTGGATAGGCTTTAATGCCGTGGAAATTGTTGTATTTGCGAGATAATTCACTTTTACCTGGTATTCCATCTCTGGAGCTTTCAAGTATCGCCTGAGCTAAAAGAACCTCTGGAAATATTCCGGTTCCTTGCGTAGCCTTAACGGCTGCAGCTCCATTTTTTTTTACAAAATCTTCTCTAGCCTGGCTCATTTTTTTGATTTATAAATATCATAAACAGTCTTAGCTCCTACTATTGCTGCAGTAATTATTCCTGCTTTTTTTAAAAGGTTAAGAGCCTTGTCTCCAAAACTCATATTAGCTTCCTGCTCTTCTTTAATTTTTTGCTGAGTAGTTTTTACTCCCTGATCTTTGATTGCCTGAACATCAAAATAACCAGGGCCATGAAATGCCCAAAATGATTTGCCATCTTCTTTAATTTGCCACCAGACACCCTCAGGATTTTTGATATAGCTATAAACTACTCCAACTAAATCGCCTGGTGTAGTTTTAGCAAGTATAGGAGCTTCTGTAGATGCAAACTTTCGAAGATTTACAACCTTCTTTGCAAATAGAGATTTTCCTATTATATCATCAGCACTGTAGGTAGGCATCTTATAAATTCTTTAGCATTTGAACATAACTGTGATACTGATCCGGATTCTTCTTAGCAAATCTTGCAAGAGCTTCAAGAGTTTCCTTTAAATTAGAATCTATACTGGCTAGAGTTCGGAGTGCAGATTGAATTCTATTTTTACCCTCCTCTACTCCTGCTAGATGCTGTACTTGCTGAACAGGTGAGGCTGGCTGCAAAGGTATTTCATTTCCTGGTGCTTGCGCTCCTGGAACAAATACCTTTGCTAGGCCAGCAATAACCTGATCCATCATAGGATTTCCCTCTTTCAATTCTGCTAATTCAGCCTTTAAACTAGCTGTTTCAAAACTGTGTTGCTGCCTTAACATGTCAACACGCATATTTTGAATTTCAGCCATTAATGTTTTTATCAGCCCATCGTTAGAGTTTTGTTGAGCACCTGGCCCATTAATTCCACCTTTTGAATCTAACAATACTTTTAAATCGTAGTTGTTAGTTCTTATATCTCCTCCAGCTCCTCTTTCCTTTGCACTTTTAGACCGTAATTCTAAATTTATCCATTTGCCTTGAATTTCAATTATAGAATTTTCCAGCATGTCGATGCTCTGCTCTAGAGTTGATTCAGGATCTTTAAATTCTCCTAAAACAGATCTGTTATCAGAATCTTTTATTTTCCAATATTTAACTTCATGATCACGCATTAATCTCTTAGCGTAATCTAAGGAAACAAAGCTGCTCATGATTTAAGAATAACGTTAAGTGCGAATAAGGCTGGATATGTTTGGCCAGCGTCCAGTTCTTTAAATATGATAAATGATTTTTCAGGATCGATATTCATATTGTATCTTACTTTCTTACCCTGCCTGCCATATCCAGAAATATTAGTTTCATCAAATAGCTGAGCTGGATGGTGCTCCATTAAAATGTTATTATCTGGAGAAACCAAATACACACAACAACCATCATAAATTTTTGTAGTGAATAGCTCATAACCTTCAAATGGGCCTGGGCCAACATTATTTTTACTGATTGTTGTAATGCCAGTTACTACAGCATTTTTAATATCATTGTTAGGTGCAAAGAAAATCTGCTGATTAATTACTGGCTCAACATCTAGCTTAATTATCATCCATTGATTTTCACCAATGCCATAAGAGGTTCTAGGATCTTTTTCTTGCATGGATTAGAAATAAAAAATGATTGCTGCAGAATCAGCTGCAGTTAGTCCTGTTGTGCCTACAATTGTTATGTAACTTTTCGTAAGGTTCACATTAATATCCTTTAACTCCTTTACAATGCCGCCATTATTGGCTGCAGTAAAAGAATAATAAGGCTGCTGATATATAACCTCTTCATTGCTTCCATCTGGCTTTATTACAACCAGGGTTAGGATTAAGTTAAGAGCTCCTGAGGATGTTACTAAATCTTTACCAGTTGGAGACTTGGTTAACTGTGATCTGTTTACCGCCTCTAGGCCTGTAGTTTTAACATTTCTTAATTTAGGAATGTCCGGAAAATAATATCTCTGGTTTGCTGCAATAGCTGGAAAATTTAATTCTACCAGGTATGAGTTTTTTATTGGTTTCATAATTGTTTTTTTGAATGAAAATTAAAAAGGCCAGCCACTTAAAAGAGCTGGCCTTTATTCTAACCGATCCTAGAGAGATTGATATTAACGGCTTACAGAACCTCCGTTTTGTACTAAGAAACCTTTTAATAAAAGTCCGATAGTGTTAACTGAGTTAGTTCCTGTTAAGTCTGTAGATACAGGTAAAGTTAAAGACCATTGAATTTTCTTTGATCCATCTAAATCTACCGTTGGTGATAGTCCGATATAACCAGAAGAGTTTCCATCTAACTGGTCTCTTTGAATTGCAACATTACTTGTTGCAACCGATCCTACTCCTTGTTGAGACTGATTTGCTTCGTAGAAGTCCATGCAGTGCATTGAATCAATCAAAATATTAGAACCAATTCTCAAACTCAAATAACCATTGTAAATAGCCATAAAGTTTGTAGCTTCTCCTGATCCACTAAAAATCTGCGGATTTGGGAATGTTCTCATAATTTTAGTTGCGTGCAAGGCAGGAGTTGAAGTTGTTGAACTTCCAATTTTAGAAATAAACAAACCAACACCAGTACACACAAATAAATCGGGTAAATTCAATCTACGCTCTGTAGAAAGAATTGAACCTTCTTGCTGTAAGGTTTGAAAATCAACTGTGGTTGTGCCTCCAGTTACTTCTTTCTCTAAACGTAAAAAAGATGGTGTAACGATTTTATTCGGGAATCTTCCAGAAATTTCGTTATAGTTTGCACGTTGTGCATTTGTTGCCTTAATGTTAGGCCTGAAGCCTTGGGCTCTTAAGTTGCTTTGGAACTTTTTCATGATTATTTGTTATCTGTGATTTGTGCCTGTTGGCTAGTTGATTCTGTTGTAGCGGGCTTTTGCCCTTGTTTTTCTTTGTACCATGCAGCAATTACTTCATCTGAAGCCTCGCCTATATTTTCTTTCACATACTCTATGAATTTTTTAAGGCTAATGTTTGCTGGTAATTCTTTCTTTTTAGCTCCCATGATCAATCATCAAAACTATCATCATCATTGCCATTTAATTCATCTGGGCCGTTGAGTTCGTCTACACCTTCAATAAAAAAATCATCATCAGCTCCTACTCCACCAATTTCATCTTCTAACATTCCAATTGCTGGAACAGCTTCGCGGATCATTGAGGCTCCAGCCTGAGAGGCCATACCAGCTCCGACATGAGAAACTATTCCTTTCTGGCCCATCAAAATAATTCCACCCACTAGGATGATTCCATTTTTTACCAGGTTGTTTTGTACAGGAATAGCTTTAGAGGCAAAACCTGCAGCTACGTTACCAACTGTAAGACCTAACACCTGTGGTGCTGACTTCTTAATATTACTTAACATTTTTGCCATGATTACTTGCGTTTAATTTTAGAGGTTGCGCTTCCAATTCCTGAGATTTTCTTTCTCAGCGTTTCTTTGCGTTTGTTTGATGCCTGGCGAGCTCTGTTTTCTTTATCAACCTCTGAAACCTTACGTAAGTAGTTTTCAAGTGCAGTTACAGACGCTCTAGCCTTTGGCTTCTTAGGATACCTAAGCATTTTTAATTGTGCCATTTTATTTGCGTTTTTTGGTTAAAAAAATTAGAGCTATTACCGCTGCAGCTCCGCCAGCATAGAGTAAAGTTTTATTTGTGCCGGATGATGATCCTCCACTTGGGCTTTTGTATCCTGATCCTGATTCAGCATCTTGCACATCCAGTTCAGCTAAATTGTTTGGTAACTCTTCCTGCCCAGAACTTTTTAATGCATCTAAGCCTTCTGTTAGTCCAGCCTCTAGATCACTGTCTCCTTCAGCTTGGCCTTTTAAGAATTTAGCAACTACAACTATAATTGGAGCTGCTGCTGCTGCAAATGCTGCTGGATTTCCAATGCCTGATAATTCTGCAGCTTCATCAATACCTAAAATTCTTTTTTTGTCTTTGCTTTTTTCTACACGGCTTTTTAGCTTGTTAAAATCACCGCCTAGCTTATTCCACATTGTTTTGGTGCGCTGTGGATCTTTTGCAATAGAGTTTGCGAGCTTAGTTGCAAAACCGCGAACGTTAAGAGCTACAAGGCTTAAAAAAGCATTTCTAGCTGGTGAAAGTGCTATCCTTTTAACCCCTCTAGCTCCTCCTCGCTTTTCTGCTCGCTCTTCACGTTTTTGCTTTCTACCAGCTCTTTTTTCTTGACGTTCTTTTTTTCCTCCAATACCACTGAGAGTTAATACTTTCATGATGTAATCTTTTTTATATGTAAAAGGCTTTTGAGAATTGAATGTGTGCCAAACACCATCCACAATTATTTCATTTCCACGCTCATCTTTTGTAACTACATAAACATGAGATGGAATTTCAGAACTGCCATAAGAGGCATATCTAAAGGCAACTGGAAAACCTAAATCACTTAATACTGCTGCAGCAAATAAGCTGTAGCTTTTACAATCTCCTTTGTGATCTGCTACAAGTCTATTAGGAAGCCTGATCATTTGAGCTGATTCAGGATCTTTTGTATAGGTTATTTCATCACGTAAAAAATCCCAAACCGCCTTAGCTGTTTCTATTGCTGTATCTCTTCTAAACTGAGCACTGGCTTTTGAAACTTGCTTTTTTGCTGTTTCGAAATTTTTGTGAATAGTTTTGATAATATCTGAGTTGATAGCATCTTGCTTATCAATTCTTGATTTATTCTTTACTGGTGGCAATGCCTGTGAAAGTGCTTGTCTCATATGGTTAATTGCTTAGTTTCGTTAACAGGAATTCTACCCAGGGCCGTTTGTAAAAATCCATCTACAGTTACTGTTACTGTTGGTAACTGGCCTCCACTTGTAAGAATGCTAATCAAATCTTTTACAGCTATACCTAGTTGAATAGTTGGTATCTGTAAATCAAAATCAACTTTTACAGTGTCTTTTGCTGGTATTGTAAAAAGAGTGGTTCTGCGAATAGTGCCTACCTGTTTGTCTCCAATGGAAACATTAAGGCTCATATTTGTAACATCAGCCTTAAAATTTTCTGGATTAATAAAGCTGAGTGATAAAGTGTAGAAGAAATTAAAAAAGAAAGATTTTTGAGTTTTTTGGCTATCAATCTTAACACCATTGAATTGAACATTTAGGCTGTTAGCGAAGTTCTTAGCTCCACGCATAACCGCGAATCCTACTACTCCTGCAATTAATAAAAGAAAAATGCCTCCGTTTTTCATTCCTTATCGTTTTTCTCTAGCCATTTTTTTATATAATGACTGATCAATACTGCAAGGCCTGTGTTAACTATGATAAAGATGGTGTTGATCCCGTGTTGAGCTACAACCGGTGCATACATATTAATTGATAATAAGCACCCAATTGTTCCTCCAGTTAACTCCTCACTTACCTTTTTTAGCTGTTGCAACATTGAAGGTGCAAAGCTGTATGTAAGTGAATATTTGAAATGTAATTAGCTTTATAAAATATCGGCTATTCCCCTACTCCATCGGGAGTTCCAAGATGATAGTATATTAATTCAACCTCTTTAGGTGTAAATACTCTTTTTGTTTTTCCGGTTTGCTCAATGCCTTCAATTTTCCTGATCCATTTATTGAATGTGCCATGAGTTACTTTGTAAGCTGCAATGAGCTCTTTTTTTGACATTGTACTTGCCATTATCTTCTATTTTTTGCAGGTCTGGTTGAAAGATTGCCAGCCCACATTTTTTTTTTCTGTCTTTGGTTCATACGAACGCGGCCTTTTTGTCTGTAGCCCATGAAATTGTGCCTTCCATATTGTTGAGCGGCAAACTCATAATTAATAGTGTTAATACTTACTTGCATTGCTTGCAATACCATTACGTGTTCATAAACTGATCTGATCATACGGTTGTTTTTCGCGGTTGATTAAAAAACAAATATAAATTGAATTAATATAAAATGTCTATGATAATCAATTACTTATTGATTGATTATTGTTAATTAAGTAACGGTTAATTTTTCGGTTCTTTTTTCGCCCAATTCACGACACGTATAACTATATTCTTACATGGTATTTTTATATGCAAAAAAAATGTTTTGAAAAGAGTTCGAAAAGTGCTGGTGCAAATGGTGCAGTTGCCTATATGCCTACTCTATCTAAGAAAAAACCTGCACCATTTAGTTAAAAACTGCTGGTGCATTTGCACCATTTGCACCAATTGCACCATTTGTGCACCACTTTGTTTTTGTGTAAATGGTGCAGCTACACTCTTACTCCAAGTAAGAAAAAAAACCAAGTGCACCATTTGCACCAGCAGTTTTAGACAAACTAAATAATAAATTTATAGAGTAACGCCAAACTTATTTTTCTTACAAATGCAACCTTTTTTAAGTGTACTTCACTCAAACTTCACTCAAATAAACAGGCAACTTGCCTACACTTGCCTACAAAAAAAAAGCCTAGAGAATCTCTAGGCTTGCTGTTAATATTGGTGTTGAGTTAAGTACTGACCAGCGCTGCAGAACAACACAAGTGTAATTGAGTTTCTTAAACTCTCACTGGCCAGTAATGTTAGTTGAATTTGTAGCACTTGTATTTTGTTCTGCACTACAAATAAATTAAATTGATTTTAATTTTGCAAGTTTATTTTTTGGTATAAAAACTTCGGCAATGATGCCAATGGGTATTGTATATGCGTAACTAGTTTCGGTTAGCCATTAGTTATATGAAATACCAGTTCGCGGCTCCATTTGTCGGCAAATTGCGGAAAATTTAATTCATTTCTCTTTTTAGAAAGTTCGATGTTTAGCTTGACAGATTTCAAAA
>Ga0247843_1007175_pt1 | contig 13933 bp, 13 predicted proteins | sample LaCruzMarch2017__FD_192420 | JGI IMG/M metagenome (GOLD analysis project Ga0247843, IMG submission 192420) | Freshwater microbial communities from meromictic Lake La Cruz, Castile-La Mancha, Spain - LaCruzMarch2017_8m | ecosystem: Environmental > Aquatic > Freshwater > Lake | place: Spain...
GGACCCCACCCGCCAAGGGCCAGTGGGCCCTTGGAACCCGTCACATCGGCGGCGGGGGGAGGGGCCAAGCCCCTCTCCCCGCCGCCGATAAGCCCTGGGGTCAAGGGGGCCGCTGCCCCCTTGCGGTGGGGGTTCGGGGGAGGCAGCGCCTCCCCCGAGGGCGCCCGCCAAACCCCGGGCTCACCCCATCCCGCGCCAGGGTTTTGTGGTGGCTTGGGGTGCCGGCGCGTGGGGCAGGCGCGTCGGTTCGCTCAGCAGGCAGCCCGCCACGGCGTCGAGTGCGTCGTCGTGCAGGCCGGGCGTGTCGGGGCGCCATTCCTGCATTTGGCGGATGAAGGGTGTCTTCCAAAGGCTCTGATGGGCGTGCAGCCGGCGCGCCGCCAGCAGCGGGTCGAAGGCGGCCAGGATGCGGTCCGACTTGGCGCGGTGGCTGTGCGCTTCCACCACCTGGCAGGCGGCGCCGGCGCGCGCCAGTTCGCGGCGGAGCAGCCCGGGCAGGAAGCGGCCGAGCCCGTTGGTTTCCACGCGCACCACGGGCAGCAGCAGCTCGCGCGCCAGGTGGGCGACGGCGCGGCATTGCTGGGTGGCGGGGTCGTCGGTGGCGGAAGGGTCGTGCAGCAGGAAGGCGATGCGATGGAGGAAGTGGTGGCCTTCCGCGTCGCAATAGGTAGCGGCCAGCACGCTGGCATCGCCCTGGCCGGGGCGGCCATAGGCCGGGTCCCACCAGCCGCCCCCCGAGACCATGCGTCGTCCCAGCAGCGTCAGCACGCCCCGGCCCTGCGCTTCGCGGTACTCGGCCTCCTCGGCGTAGGGGATCAGCGCCGCGGGGTCGAGCCGCGCGGCTGCTTCCTCCACCGTCTCCAGCATCATCTGCCGGCGGAAGGCGATCGGGCCGACGCGCCCGCGCAGTGCCGCGATGGCCTCTGGCGGGAAGCGTTCCGGCCAGGCGCTGGCGCCGGTCTCGTCCAGGATCGGCAGCTTCAGGCGGCGTGCGCCGGCAAGCGGCGCGTCCGGCGTTTCGGCATAGAGGCTTTCGGTGGTGTGTGGCGTGCCGACGGTGAGGATCGTGCCGCCGGGCACCAGCACGAATTCCGCCTCGGTCAGCCGGGTGCGCAGCTCGGCGCGCTTGGCGGGCGTGTCGCAATTGCCCGCCACTTCCACATCGTCGCAGACGATCAGGTCGGCGCGCGCGCCGGTGATGTTACCCCCGATGCCGGCTGCCAGCATCGAGGCATCGCGCAGCACCGCGGGCCGCGCCACGGTGAAGCGGTCGGCAGCCCAGGACTCGTCGCCGCCGGCGGGCAGCAGCGCGCCGCAGAGCGGGTGGCGCGTGAGGATGCGGCGCACCGTCGCCACCATGCGGGTGGCCAGCGCATGATCGGCCGCCAGCACCAGGATGCGCGTATCGGGCGCGCGATAGAGCGTCCAGGCGCAGAACAGCCCGACGAGCGTCGACTTGCCGCAGCCCCGGAAGGCCATCAGCAGCAAGCGCTTGTCCCCCGCCGTGCCGCCATCCGCCAGCCAGCGGAGGATGCGCCGGTGCACGGCCGGCGTGGGCAGGCCCGCGGTGCGGTTCCAGATCCAGACGAACTCGATCAGCTCGGCGGGGGGCAGGGTCACGCCTTGGGCTCCTTCTCGGCGGCGAGATCGGCGCGCGCGGCCGCGAGCAGCGCGTCAGGCCCGGCTTCCTCCGTCGCGGTCCCCGTCGCGGCGGCCAGGCTGGTCAGTTGCATCAGGTGCGACAGCACCGCATCTGCTGCCGCGTAATGCGCGATCACCGCCTTGGGGTCGGGCGAGGGGTCGCCCTGCGGTGGGTGGGCGATCAGCTGGGCATAGTCCTCGGCCACGCGCGGCAGGGCAGCGCCGAGCGTGTCGGTCGGGATCGTCGCGGTGTCGGCTGTTGGCTTGCGGCGTCCCTTGCGCGGCGCGCTCACGCCTTCACCAGCCGGACACGCACCGTGCCCGCACCGAGATCGACCGTGCTGCCGCTGCGGTTCCAGGCCGTGACGGTCACCACATCCTGCGCGCCGACCTGCGCCAGGAAGACGCAGCCCGAGGTGGCGAGCGAGAAGGCGGCCTGCACGAAGTCGCCGCCGCGCGCGCCTGGCACCGTCACGTTGATCTGCGCGCTGGCACCCGCCGCGATGGAGGGTGGATCCCAGGCCAGGTCCACCATCCGGTCGCGCCGCCCATGCGGCAGGTCGGCCGTGCCGAACAGCACGGGCGCGGCGTGGCGCGGGTCGGCGTGCAGGCCCATGGCGCGCACCTCATAGTCGATGCCGATCCGCGCCACGCCCAGGATCGCGAAGCCAACATCGGGGCCGAAGCGCACCGCCTGCAGCCGCGTGAGGTCGGTGTCCGTCATGTCGGCGCTGCCCTGCCACCATTTCGCATCCGCGTTCCAGGCAAGCGACCCGCCCGAGGCCAGCACGCTGCCCGCCTGGTTCGAGAGCAGCGCGCGGTTGGCGTCGAAGGTCATCACCATCAGCCGTGGTGAATCGGCATCCACGCCGAGGCCGAATTCCTTGCAGCGCCGCGCATCCACCACGAAGCCCAGCGCGCGGCCGCCGGTGAGGGTTGCCCCCGTGCTGGTCAGCGGCAGTGAATCCAACGCCGGGAAGGCAAAGTCCGCCAGCGTGGCGCCGGCCGGCACGTTGGAGGAGAGCACGGCCAGCTGTTCGAAGCCTGTCTCCGTCGCGTTCCAGCGAATGGACGCCGCGCGGAGGTTCGGCACGATGGCAGCGGCGCGCATCTCGCGCTGCGCCAGTGCCTGGTGGCCCGCGCGCACCAAGCCGCCGAGGCGGGTGGCGGTCGTGGTGTGATCGATCTCGACCGCGTAGCCCTGGCTCGCCCAGGCGACGTCGTAGAGATGATCCTGCGCGCCCGCCGTGTGCCGCGCGGCGAAGGGGCTGCAGCCTTCCATGCGCATGGTGCGCGCCACCACCGCGCGGCTGTTCACCTCGATCAGGAAGGGGATGCCGCTGATCGGGCGGTCCTTCGCGTTCAGCTCGAAGTTCGGCCCGTCGAACAGATGGCGGTTATGCGCGACATAGGCGCCCGGCGCGGCGCTGAAGCGCACGCCGAACCGGTCCTTCGTGGTGTGCACCGTGCTGCCGACCGCGAAGTGCCCGCCATAGTAGCGGATCGAGGTATTCCAGGCCGCCGCCGTCGCGCAATGCACGTCGAGGCCGATCTTGTTGTTGACGATGCGGTTGAGGATCAGCGTTGTATCCTCGAAGCCACGTCCATCGCCCAGCGTGCGGATGCCGATGGTGAAGCCGGTCACCTCGCGCACTTCGATCACGCTGGCATCATGGTTGCGCAGCAGCAGGCCGAGATCGCCCTCGCTGTCCCAATCTGCCTGGGTCGCGCGCAGCACGGCCAGGCCCTGATGGTGCTTGTTCGCGTTGCGCGCGGATCCGCCATCGCCGATCGTCAGCGCCGGCTGACCGCCCGGGCCGGCGTAGAGGATCACGCCACGCATGGTCAGCCCCTGGGCCGGCCCCGGCAGCGTGAGCGGCACGGTGGTGCGGAAACTGCCCTCGCCGATCAGCAGCGCCTTGCCCGCGGCGCCGGCCGCGTTCATCGCCGCCTGCAGGGCCGGCCCGTCATCGACCACGCCATCGCCGACCGCGCCGAAATCGCGGGCCGAGAGATGCTCGGCCAGCTTGTCTTCCACCGTGCGCGGCACGGCGCTGGCGAAGGGCGCGGTGACCAGGCCGCTGTCGCGCGGGAAGATCGTGGCGTCGCCGGCGCTGTCGAAGCCGAGCAACCGGTTGGCGCGCGCCGTGCGCAGCGGCAGCGTGAAGCGCCCGCCCACCTCGGCCGGGTCCTGGCGGAGCGCGCCGGCCGTTGCCTCCGCCTGTTCCTGCTGCATCGCGATGATGCGGTCCAGCTCATCATTCAGGGCGCGGGCGCGCAGCACGCCATTGTCCTGGAAGTCGGTGCTGCGGGCCACGGGGATGCGCCGGCGCAGCGTGATGATGCTGGCCAGGGAAGGTGCCGCGGCGAAGGTCACCGTGCCGCCCTCGCTCTGCCCCGCGCCGGCGACCGAGAAGCCGCCGGTGCGCAGCACGCCGTCGACGCGCACCTCGAGATCGGCGGCTTCGAAGATCGGGAACGGGTAGGTGAAGGCGGCGCCAATGCCGTCGCCCACATATTGGACGCGCGGCGCGACGTCGCCGATGCGGATATGCTCGGGCATGTTGGGCTCCGGTTCCGAAGGTTGAATCAATCGAGCAGGCTGCGCAGCGATCCGCCGAGGCTGGCGCCAGCGCGCAGAAAGCCGGTGAGCGAGCCATCATCGTTCAGCAGGCTGCGCCGCCCGGCGGCGAGCCGCGCATTGGCCAGCAGGGCGCTGTCCTGCTCAGCGGCCGCGGCATCGCGGCGCAGACCCGTGGTCAGCGCGGCAGCACTGCCCTCATCAGGGCGAATGCCGCTGGCCGCCAGTCGCGCGCGGGTGGAGGCGATGGTGCCTTCCAGCCGCGCGCCGCGCGCACGTTGCTCGGCCGCCTGCTCGGTCGCCAATTGCGCGGCGCGGGCTTCCTGCTGGCGACGCGCCTCGTCGCGCGCGGCGGATTGCGACTGGTTCTGGCGGACCTGGTTGTAGATGGTGGCGCCGGCGTTGACGGCGGCGGCGATGGGGGCAAGCTGGGCCATCAGTCCTTCATCCTCATCTCGGTGGTGACGGAGAGCAGAACCATCGGCAGCGGCGTCGATCCCTCGACCCGCCAGAGCGGCGCCATCGCATCCCGTCGCCAACCAAGGGCGCGCAGCGTGACGTCGCCGGTGAAGGGTGTCGGCGCCGCGTCGAGCAGCGCGGTGTCCAGCCGGCGGAACGGCACGGGCTGGGCGCCGCGGCCGAGATCCACCGCGAAGGCCGGCGTCGCCAGCAGCCGGAAGGTGGCCGCGACCAGACGGATCGGTGCCGCGGCCGCGCTGCCCGAGGGGCCGGCGAGACCGATCGGCAAGGGCTCGATCACATGGGTGAAGGCGAGCCCCGCCTGCAGCGCCCCAGCCGGCGCATCGAGCGTGACGCTCCCGCCCGCCACCCGGGCGCTGCCCGCCGGCGCGCCATCGACCAGCAGCCCGACCTGCGCCCCTTCCAGATGGGCAAGGCCCGGCCAGATGGCGCGCGCGGGCTCTGCCGTCACGGCGATGGCGGCATCCAGGCCAAGGCTGGCATCGAAGCGTTCCAGCCGGTACGAACCCAGCCGCTCCACCATCAGGTAGAGCCGCCCATTCGCCTCGGCCACGGCCCGGAAGGCGCCCGCGGTTTCCTGGCGCGTCCAGGCCGTGACCTGTTCGGCGCGATAGAGCGTGAGCGTGGCGATGCTGCCATCCGCCATCACCACATGCAGCAGCCGCCCCGCCTGGTCATAGGCCATGGATTGCGGGGCCCGCATGAGGTGGCGCGCCACCAGGGCCAGGTCATTGGCCTGGTAGGTATCCGACAGGTCGGTGTAGGCGAACTCGACCAGCCCCTGGCCGGCGCGCGCCACGAACAGCGTGGCACCATCCACATCCACGGGCGGCACCATGCGATCCACCGGGCTGCCGACGCGCGTCTGCCGGTGCAGCTGGATGGAGGCGGGCGTCAGGGGATCGCCCGTCACCATCCATTCCGCGCCGCTGGTGAACACTTGCAGGTGCCGCCCGGAAAAGACCCCGCGGATGGCATGCGCCTGGTCCGAGACCAGGCCGAAGGCGATGGCCTGGTCGTCGAGGCCGGTGCCCGTGTCGAAATTGCCGGCGGCCCCGGTGCGCGAGAAGAACAGGCGATTGGTCAGCGCGCGGACGCCACCCAGCACCAGCCGGTCCTGGTGGAAGCAGGCGGTGACGGGCCAGCCGCGCAGCGGGCCGATGGCGGCTTCCTGCACGGCGGTGGTGGGCGCCGTGCCGAGCAGCGTGTCGATCACGGTTGCGGTGGCGCTGGTGGCGCTGGCCACGGAAGTGACGCGCAGCCGCTGCCCATCCAGCGCCATCTCCTGGCCCGCATGGCCCGCCTGGAAGAAGGGCGCGTCGGCGGTCAGCGTCACGGTGCCGCTGGTCGCGGACGGCGTGATGGCGACACCTTCGACAAAGCTGTGCAGCGGCGCGCGCAGGAAGGGAAAGGCGCCGAGCGTCCAGGCGCTGCCATTCCATGCCAGGCGCTGCGGCGGCATGTCGGGATGCAGCAGCAGCAACGCGTCCGCACTTTGCGTGTGCGCGATCTGCGCCAGCATCGCGCCGGTCCAGGGTGCGGCCATGCGCGCCACCTCGACATCGTCGCGCATCAGGATCAGCAGCGCGTCGGTCAACACTGCAAGATGCGCCGTGTCCGAGCCAAGCTCGAAGCCGATGATCCGCGCGGGGCCGGGCAGGGTGGCCAGGTGGCGCAACCCTGCGCGCCGGGCGACGCCGCCGGTCGGCTGGATCACCACATTGGCCAGGCGGCGCGCGCCATTCTCGAAGGCGCGCAGTTCGGCGCGGCCATAGAGCTCGGGCGCCAGCTCGCCGGCGGCGAAGCTGGCCTTCAGGCGACGATTCGCGGCCATGTCAGCCCCGCACCGTGACCAGCGGGAAATCCTCGATCCCGCGCGGCGTATCCTGCTGGCTGTCGATCAGGCGGGCGCTGCGCAGCTCGGATTCCGCCAGGCGGAACAGCATCTCGGCGCGCGACGCATTCTCGGTCAGCGGCAGGCAGAATTCAGCGGCGAGGCGCGCGACCAGCGCCTGGGCGAAGAAGGGCGGGAAGGCGCTCTCATCGGCGCGGAAGATGTAGGTCAGCACGATCTCCGCCGAGTCCGCGTGCAGCTTGTCCTCGAAGATGCGGAAGGGCACGCCCTGGCCGCGCCGCGCCGTGCCGGCCGAGAGCGCGCGGAGGAACCCGCTGGGCAGCTGGAAGGCGTGCGCCAGATCCGCGGCCGGGGTGGCGACCAGGCGCGGCAGCGCCGCCTGGCCGGTGGCGAAGGACCAGGGATGCGCGGCGAGCAGCGCATCGCGGGTGGCGGCATAGAGGTTCGCGGCCACTTCGGCCTCGGCCGTTCCCTCGTCGAAGGCGGCGATGGGCTGGGCGCCGATGCGCAGCAGCGCGCGCGCGGCGAGTGCCAGGGCGGTCAGGGCCATGGGGGCCTCCGGTCGAGGGGGAAGGGGGTGGGGCGGTCCGCACGGACCGCCCCGGGGCGTCAATCGGCGGCGCGCATCCGCGCGGCTATTCCGCCGCGCGCATCCGCAGGGCTATTCCGCCGCGCGCATCCGCAGGGCTATTCCGCCGCGCGCATCCGCACGACACCAAGATTGTCGATCAGCACCGCGCCCTGGCTCATCATGTTGGCGACGAAATGCGCGGCGCGGTCGCCATGCCAGGTGATGTCCGTCTCCACCTCGGCGGCCGCGCCATGGCCGATCGCGGTGCGGTGGTAGAAGTAGCAGTAGCGCAGCGCGCCGGACTTGGTCAGGCCGGAATGCGGCATCCAGGTGGCGCCGAGCCAGCGCTTCGCCTGCGTGCCCTTCCAGGGCAGCGAATCCTCGCCCACGAAGTCGCTCGAGGAGAATTCGTCGATCGCCAGCAGCTGGCTCCACTGCTTCCAGCCGACGATGGCGAAGCGGTTGCCATCATCCGGCACGTCGGCGGCGCCCATCATCTCGAAGGCCAGCAGCACCTTCTCCTTGGTCAGCCCGTCCGTGTCGGTGGTGCCGGCCGCCGTGCCGATCGCCTCGCGCGTTGCGCTGTCCAGCGCCGCGATGATCAGCTCATCGGTCTTGCGGCCGAGCGCGAAGGCGCCGGCATTGGCGATGACGCTGCGCTCATCGAGGTTGGTCTTCAGCTCATCGAGCCGGTCGATCCAGTCGCCGGCGTAATAGTCCTGCAGCACGCATTCCACCTGCGCATGCTCCAGGTTCATCACCGGCACGCTGCCATGGCGGGTCTTGGCCTGGGCGGTGCCCTTGCCGACCTTCGGGAAGAAGGTGGAGCTGCCGGCGATGCCGGTCTTGCTGCGCACGGTCGGGCGCAGCTTGCTGCCCTGGCGCTGATAGGCCTCATGCACCTCGGCCTGGAACTGGCGGGTGAAGACGGCGTCGATCTGGGTGCTCATGGGGGGTCATGCCCTTCGGGGATCGATGTGGGGGAATGCGCGCCGCGCCGGTTGGCCAGGCGGGCCGGGGCTGCGCGCGGGGACGCCACGGGCCTTGCGGTTGGCCGTGGCGCGAAAGGCGCGGCTATTCGCCGACGAGGCGTCGGAAACCCTCGGTCACGCGGCGCACGAAGTCCGGCTCGCGGGCGCGCCAGTAGCGCGGGTCGCGCATCATCTTCCGCAGCTCCGCCTCATCGGGGCCGGTCTCGGCCTCGGCGGCGCGGGGCAGCGGCGGCTCCTGCGCTTCCATCATGCGGGCCATGGCGATGACGCCCTCGGCCGAGGTCGCCAGCGTCTCGAACACCTGTTCGGGCAGGTTGGCGCGGCCCCAGGCGGCGAGTTGGCCGGCGATGCGGCGGAACCGCTCCTCGCCGCCGAAATGCGCGCGCAACCGGTCGCGCTCGCGTTCTGCGGCGGCATCGCCCGCGGCCTCGGCGATCAGCGGCAGCAGGCGCTCGCCGGCCAGATCATAGACCAGCTGCACCTGGGCGGGCGTGAAGCCGGCGGCGTGCAGGCGGCGGTTCACCTCGGCATCCGGCCCGAGGCGCGGGTCGGGTGCCGCGATCTCATAGGCGTCGGCGCTGGCCGGCACGCCCAGCATCTCGCGCCAGCGGGCGATCTCCTCGGCGTCGGCATCGGGCGCGGGGCGGGCCAGGCGCTGGGCGAAGCGGCGCTCCAGCTCGATGTAGCTTTTCAGCAGCGCATCGACGCGCAGCGCGCCGGCCGCCTCGTCCCAGAATTTGGCGGGCACCCCGGCGGGTCGTTCGGCCACGGCAGGGTTGGGCGCGGTCAGCAGATCGTCCGGCATGCCGGGTCACTCCTCGGGAGAGGTTGCGGGAAGGGGGGCGTCGCGCAGCAGGCCAGCCGGCGCGCCGAGCGTGCGGGCCAGCCAGCGGGCGGCGGCGGCGCCATCGAGCAGCGCCGTCGCCTCCGGCCCCAGCGCGGCGGCGGCCTGGATGAACATCAGCGTCTCGCCGGCCGCGCGGCGGGCTTCGGCGCGCGCCACCGGGGATGCGTAGGTCATGCGCAAATCACCGCGTGGCACCTCGCCCCGGCGCGCCAGGATGCCGAGGCAGCGCGCCACCAGCGGCGTCAGCAGCTCGGCCTGCAGCCGCCCATAGGTGGCGCCGAGCAGCCGCGCCGCCTGGTCGTTGCGGGCCAACACCTCGGTCGCCGTCATGTTGGGCTTGTTCGCGGCCTCGATCCGGTCGGCCAGCAGCGCCGTGCGGATGCGCGCGCGCAGGTCACCCAGCACCAGCTGCGAGACGTCGAAGTTGCCGGCCGCCGCCAGCGGCGTCAGGCCCGAGGAACCCGGCGCCTTCGGGATGATGGCACCCGGCACCAGGCGGACGGTCGCCGGGTTCAGCACGCCATCATCCTCGGCCATCCAGATGCCGGTGGCGGCGATGGAGGCGTTCTTGAGGACCAGCTCCACCACCTTGTTGGCGGTGCGGATGTCGGGCAGCGCCTTTTGGACGGGGCCACGCCCATAGGTCTCGCCGGGCACCTTCAGCCAGCGGAAGGCGATGAAGGGGCTTTGGGCGAAGCGCCCGCTGGCCAGCGGGACGGCGCCTGCCTCATCGGCCAGGATCGCCGCATAGCGGTGGCCGCCGGCCGGGTCGGGGAAGGAGGCTTCGACCACGCGATGGCGGACATTGGCTTCCAGCTGCGGCAGCACCGCCTGGGGCCAGCGCAGCGCGATGGCGTCCGGCGTCATGCGCAGCGCGCGGAACACCGTGTCCAGCCTTCCCTCCGGCCCTTCCTCCAGCACCGCCTCGCGCAGCGGCACGGCGGTGAACGTCAGCGCGGAGGGCGCGCCCGGCGGCGCTTCCTGGACCAGCATGAGGCCGGTGCCGGCGACCACCAGGTCTAGGAAGGCCTCATGCATCTCCATGGCGAAGTTCGAACGGTCGAGATGCGCCTGCAGCGCCTCGGCCGCTGCCTCCATCGTGCCAGCGGCGTCCGGCCCGCCGGGACGGGCGGCGGCCAGGCCAAACCAGCGCGACCAGGGCGGCGTGAGTTCCGCGAGCAGGGAGGCGGCCAGCTGCTCGGCCGCATCGGCGGCGGTGGCGTCGAACAGGGGCGCGTCGCCGGCCGTGGGCAGCGCATGGTCGTAGCAGGCCTGCCAGATGCCTTCGAGCGGGCGCCGGCGCAGGGCGGCGGCCTCGAACCGGGCGAGGATCTCCTCGGGCGTCATCGCGGCTCCTTCTGTTGGGGGCCCGCGGCCGTCGGAAAAAAGCGGGCCCGTCCGGTGAAGGACGGGCCCGAGGTTCCGGAGGAGGCCGGGAGGGGGGAGAAGACCGCGGCGCGCACTGCGCCCCGTGGCAGGGGCTTTCTAGGCCAGTGTGCCCTCTGTTGTCAAGATTTTTTTCCTATTTTCTTCTCCCCCAAGGGCGCGGAACAGCCCGAAGGGGGTCAGGGCGAAGGGCGCGGCCGGCCCGATCAGGGACCGGCACAGCTCCACGCAGCTGAAGGGCAGCAGCGCGGGGAAGCGGCGGGGCGCCGGCAGACCCGGGGTGAAGGGGCCCAGCACCGCCAGCCCGGCCCGCCGGTAGAAGCCGGGCAGATCATAGGCGGCCGCCACCGGCAGCCGCGCCACGACCAGCCGGCCGGACAGGGGCTCCAGCACCGTCCAGCCGGCCTCGTCCGCCAGCGCCGCGAAACAATGCCGGAAGCCTGGCCGCAGCAGGCGCAGCCAGGGCTGGTCCGCCACGCCGCCGAAGGCCAGGAACAGGCGCGTCCCTTCACCCTCGACCAGGCGCTTGTGCGCCGGCCGCGGCATCAGCCGAAGGTCCCGGCGGCGCTGGTGGCGGCCATGGCCGCCGCATGCTCGAAGCCACGCGGCGGGCCGGCCACGATGCCCTTGGCGCGCAACGGATAATCCATGCGCTCCATGGCTTCCTTCCACAGGCGCGCATCGCCGCGCTCGCAGCCGACGCGCGGGTTCGGCGCCGCACCACGCTCGCCCCACAGGCGCAGGATGCGGGCGTGGGCCAGCTCGATCCGGCGCTGGCGGTACAGCCGGTCGAGCACCTTCACCACATCATCGGGCTCGCAGGGGCGCAGCACTTCGCCGCGGCCGGCGCCGACGCGCGCGCCGGCATGGCGGGCGACGAGGGCGGAGATGGTCCAGAACCAGGTCTCCTCCGCGCTGTCGAAGGGGACGGCGCTGTCGAGGCCGCGGAAGCTGGGGGTGCGGGCGGTGGTGGGCATGGTCGCTCCTGAGAACATAATGCGAACATCTGTTCTTTACCCTTCTCGCCTTCCGGTTGCAAGGCAATCCTTCCTATTGATTTGCGACTCCAAACCTAGGATTAGGTCCCCAAGGATTCCCCACGCCGATTCGCCGCCCACCAAAGGCTCCCATGCGCCACGAAGATGTCTGGCGGGCCATCGATGCCCTCGCCGCCGAGAATGGCCTCTCCGCCTCCGGCCTGGCACGCCGTGCCAAGCTGGATGCCACCGCCTTCAACCCGTCGAAGCGCACCGGCGCCGATGGGCGGCCGCGCTGGCCCTCAACCGAGAGCATCGCGAAGGTGCTGTCGGCCACCGGCGCCAGCATGGAGGCCTTCGCCTCCCTGGTGTCGGGCAGCCCGGCCCTGTCGCGCGGCAGCGCCCGCGCCGCCCGCCGCATTCCGCTGATCGGCCTGGCGCAGGCCGGCAGCGACGGCTTCTTCGATGATGGCGGCTTTCCGGTGGGCGGCGGCTGGGACGAGGTCTCGATCCCCGACATCGCCGACCCCAACGCCTATGCGCTCGAGATCTCGGGCGACAGCATGGAGCCGGTGTTCCGCGACGGCGACACGGTGATCGTGAGCCCCGCCGCGCCGGTGCGTCGCGGTGACCGGGTGGTGGTCCGCACCCGCCGGGGCGAGGTGATGGCCAAGGAATTGCTGCGCCAATCCGCCAAGCGGGTGGAACTGGCCTCGCTCAACCCCAGCCATCCCAATTATGCGTTCGAGCTGGGCGAGCTGTCCTGGATGCACCGCATCGTGTGGGCCAGCCAGTAGGCGTCAGCCCGGCCGCAGCATCCGCCAGGCGGCCTTCGCCAGCACCGCCAGCAGGAAGGCCGCCAGGCAGGCCGAGATCCAGCTCTCGCCGAAGCCTTGCAGGAATTCCAGCGGATCATCGTAGGCCGAGATCATCGCCCGCCGCCAGGATGCGTCGATCAGCGGGCCCAGGATCATCCCCAGCACGATCGGCGCCACCTCAAAGCCCCAGATCCGCAGGAAATACCCCACCACGCCAAAGCCCAGCATCCACAGCACGTCGGTCGCGCTGTTCTGGATGGCATAGGTGCCCACCACCGACAGCACCAGGATCAGCGGCACCAGCAGCGCGCGCGGCGCCTCGGCCACGCGGGTGAACAGGCGAATGCCGGTGAGGCCGAAGATCAACAGGAAAATGTTGGCCAGCGTCAGGTTGCCGACCGTGAACCAGAACAGGTGCGGCGTCTCGATCATCAGCATCGGCCCGGGCTTCAGGCCGTGGATGTAGAGCGCCCCGATGATCACCGCGGTCACCGCATCGCCCGGGATGCCCAGCGTCAGCATGGGGATATAGGCGCCGCCGACCGCGGCATTGTTGGCGCTCTCGGGCGCCACCACCCCTTCCTCGGCGCCCTGGCCGAACGGGTGGGTCGGGTTCTTCACCGTCCGCCGTGCCGAATCATAGGCCAGCAGCGCCGCGATATCGCCGCCCGTGCCCGGCAGCGCCCCCACCACCACCCCGATCGTCGAGGATCGCAGCGTGAGCCCGCCATGCCGCCGGATCGCGCTCCAGGGCGGGATGATGCGGTCGATCCGCTGGCGGATCGGCGGCAGGTCGGGCCGGCGGAGCTGCATCAGCGCCTCGGACACGCCGAAGAAGCCGATCATCGCCGCCACATAGGGGATGCCGCCCAGCAGGTCCGTGGTACCGAAAGTGAAGCGGGGCTCCGCCGTCATCTGGTCCAGCCCGACCAGGCCCAGCACGATGCCCAGCGCCCCGCAGAACAGGCCGCGCGCCAGGCTCTCGCCCGACAGGCTGCCCACCAGCAGCAGGCCCAGCAGCGCCAGCAGCAGATAGTCGCGCGGCGCGACGGCCAGCGCGATCTCCGAAATGGCCGGCGCCGCCACCGCCAGCGCCGCTATGCCCACGAAGCCACCCAGCACGCTCATCACCGTGGCCAGGCCGATGGCGCGCCCCGCCTCGCCGCGCTGCGCCATCGGATAGCCGTCGAGCGCCGTGGCGATGGCCGCCGGCGCGCCGGGGATGTTCAGCAGGATGGCGCTGCGGCTGCCGCCATAGACGCCGCCGGTGAAGACGCCCGCGATCAGCGCCAGCGCCGGGTTCACATCCCAGGTGAAGGTGAAGCTGATCAGGATGGCGACCGCCATGGTCACCGAAAGCCCGGGGATCGCGCCGATATAGATGCCCGCGAAGGTGCCGGCGGCGGTCAGCGCCAGCAGCCCCGGATCGGTCCAGGAGAGCAGGAAGTGGGCGAGCGCGTCCATCTCAGCGCCCGTGAAGGGATCGAGCTTGTGACTTCACGCCCGTTGATCGGGTCCGGTCTGCGCCTGCGATGCTGGTGCCTTCGGGCATGAATTCACAACCTCTCAGGCGAAGATCCAGCCGGGCGGCAGCAGCACGCGGAACAGCAGGCGGAACACCAGCCAGATCAGCGCGAGCGTGACGCCGGCGACCAGCGCCGCGCGCAGCAGCCGCCCGCGTTGCAGCCAGCCGATGCCCGCCAGCAGGAACAGGAAGGAGGCCAGCAGGAAGCCCAGCGCCTCCAGCCCCGCCATATAGGCCAGCACCAGCCCGCCCAGCACCGC
>Ga0247843_1007176_pt1 | contig 13933 bp, 8 predicted proteins | sample LaCruzMarch2017__FD_192420 | JGI IMG/M metagenome (GOLD analysis project Ga0247843, IMG submission 192420) | Freshwater microbial communities from meromictic Lake La Cruz, Castile-La Mancha, Spain - LaCruzMarch2017_8m | ecosystem: Environmental > Aquatic > Freshwater > Lake | place: Spain...
GTTTGCGCATCGCTTCAACTACGGATCGAACATTATTTGATAGTCCCATGCTACGAACCATTTCATCCCGAAAGCTTAAGGTTTCCGTGAAATTATGACCGGTATCTATGTGCAATAAGGTAAAGGGAATGGGATTCGGAGCAAAAGCCAAGCGTGCCAAATGAACCATGCATATGCTGTCCTTACCCCCACTAAAAAGTAGCACGGGACGCTCAAATTGAAACGCAGTTTCGCGTAAAATTTCTATGGCTTCTGTTTCGAGATAATGGAGATGGTCCAATTGGTTTTTTTACAAAAATAAAAAAAGCCCCGCTTGCGCAGGGCTCTATGTTGTTTTGTTGCTGGACTAATTTAACACCTTAGGTGCAGCAGCAAGAATTTCAGGCGCTGTTTCTGCCTCAAATTTCTTGAAGTTCGCTATGAACTTTTCCGCAAGTCGTTCTGCCGTAGCATCGTATTCCTCCTTGTTTTCCCATGTATTTCGTGGGTTAAGTAGTTCCGAAGGCACCCCTTCACATGACGTAGGAATGGCTAATTCAAACATTGGAAGGGTTTCAAAATCCACCGAATCAAGCTTACCCTCTAAGGCTGCGGTAATCATGGCTCGAGTATATGAAAGTTTCATTCTACTCCCTACCCCATAACTTCCACCGGTCCAACCGGTATTGATTAACCACACGCGTATATCAGTCCCTGCTAATTTTTCACCTAGCAGTTTCGCGTATTTTGCAGGATGAAGCGGAAGAAATGCTGCGCCGAATCCGGCTGAAAAGGTAGTGGTAGGTTCAGTAATTCCAACCTCTGTGCCTGCTACTTTCGCGGTGTACCCTGACATAAAGTGATACATCGCCTGCTCTTTAGTTAGGCGGGAGATTGGAGGCAACACACCAAACGCATCGGCGGTTAGAAAGAAAATATTTTTAGGTGCCGTTCCAATAGAAGGACGCGCGATGTTATCGATATGAAAGATCGGATAAGAAACACGGGTGTTTTCTGTAATGGATCCATCGGCATAATTCGGTTCGTTGGTGCCTTCATTGAAGCCAATGTTTTCTAGTAGGGCGCCTGGCTTGATGGCATCAAAGATTTGAGGTTCTTTTTCACGACTCAGGTCGATGGTTTTAGCGTAACATCCGCCTTCAAAATTGAACACCTCATCGTGTGCCCAACCGTGTTCATCGTCACCGATTAAGCGGCGATTCGGATCGGAAGAAAGTGTAGTTTTTCCGGTTCCTGACAAACCAAAGAAAATCGCAGTATCGTTGTCTTTACCAATGTTAGCAGAGCAATGCATAGAAAGCACATTCTTTTGGTGCGGAAGAATAAAATTCAAGGCGGAAAAAATTCCTTTTTTGATTTCTCCGGTGTATCCGGTTCCGCCAATTAAAATCATTTTGCGTGTAAAATTCAAAATCGCAAAATTAGCTTGTCGGGTACCATCCACGGCAGGGTCTGCTAAAAAACCGGGAAGACAGATGACATGCCATGCTGGATCGAAGGTATTCAATTCCTCTGCGGAGGGACGCAAGAACATGTTGTATGCGAATAAGTTCGACCACGGATATTCTGCTACTACCCGAAGATTTAATTGGTATGTCGGAGAAGCGCAGGCAAAGCCGTCACGGATGAACAACTCTTTACCTTCCGCGTAAGCGCGCATTTTATCATATAAGCGATCAAAGGCATCCGAGGTAAATGGAATATTGACAGCACCCCACCATACTGCTTCCTCTGTTTGCGCATCTTTAACGATAAAGCGATCCTTCGGAGATCTTCCAGTAAATTCTCCTGTATCAATGGCCAGAGCGCCGTTGGTAGCTAATTTACCTTGACCGCGTTCAAGTGTGGCACGAACCAATTCGTCCGGTGCTAAATTCCAATATTCTGCCGAGGCGTTTTCAAATCCTAGGGATTTTGTTAAATCGGAATGTGTTCCGAGCGTACCAAATTTCGACATAGGCGTTTTTATTGAAATTAGTTGGCAAAGCTACGAGAATTGCATGGAGAAAAAAGGCTAAAGGATGCGGTATTTACGAACATAGCCTCTATATTTCTGTGGAAAAATAAATTGTGAGATGTCTTTTTTTTTTGTATGTTTTAGATAGTGTCAGAAATACACTTTTAACACCGTATTCAATCGAATAGAATGATTAAATTCGTAGTCATGAAAAAGCGAACGCTGTTAACTATTGTTGTTGCATGTATTGCATTACTTGGTGTATTTGCATGGAAGGGCCTTGACGCTCCGATTAAACCGCAAGCGCAAAATCAATGGTTAAGTGAGCCATTTCAGGGTATAACAGCTTATGATGAACTCATGCGAGCCATTGACACACATGCGGTTTGTTTAAAAAACACCCAGTGTTTACCGATAAACGACCTTACAATTCCGACCGTTTACCTTAGCCTGGGTGGTAATTCCGATAGGTTACATCAAGGAATTAAACGGTTTTCGGATGGACGATTCATACAAATATTTGCCGAGGATGATCTGTCTCAATTAGACACCCTACAGGCAGAACGCATTATCCTAAGTTTACATCCGGTGCATCCGGATTCGCTTACCATTGATGCTTGGATATGGGATGCCCTGAAGCGCGTTCCTGCTGCTAAGGAACGAATCGTCTTGATCTTTGGCAAGATTCCCTCACAGATGACTGCGCTGTTAAGTACGTTCGATGGGATTTTGATGGCCCCTGAAAATCACACGCACATGCAAGATCGGATTTCTCAACAGGTAATGGGCGCCATTCCAATTGAAGGGAAATTAAGACAAAGTCTTGGGGTATTTACGCGTGGAACAGGAATAAAAGTACCCGTGAATGGTCGATTACGCTTTAGTACTCCGGAAGAATTAAAGATGCGAAGCTCAGATTTTAACCGCATCGATCAATTGGCAAAAAACGGGATAACTTCGGGCGCGTATCCGGGATGTCAACTTATAGTAGCAGTTAAAGGCTCTATAATCTATCGTAAATCCTTCGGGAATTTCACCTATGAATCCACGTCAAAGAACGTGGAGAATGATGACGTGTATGACATTGCTTCGATCACAAAAATTGCTTCGTCCACCCTCATAGCCATGAAGTTGCATTATGAAAAGAAATTGGACTTAAATGCATCGCTTGGTGCATATATTCCAGAAGTAACGGGAGAAACTCCTTACCGAAGCATCATTATACGGGAGATGATGTGTCATCAGTCAGGATTGGAACCCTTTATTCCATTTTACAAACGTACCTTAACCGAGGAGAAACCATTAGCGCCGTGGTATAATGAATCGAAGGATGAAGAACACGGGTTAGAAGTAGCGAATGAACTGTTTCTAAAAACGGCATATAAAGACAGCATGTACGCGCGGATATTGCGTAATCCGTTAAAGGAAAAGAACTATGTATATTCTGATTTATGCTATTATTTCATGCAACCTATTTTTGAAAAAATCACCGGTGAGAAACAAGATCAATACGTCCGTAAGCACATCTATTCCCTCATGGGACTTCGTTACATAAACTATAAACCGCTTTCATATTACACCAAGAGCCAAATTGTCCCCACGGAAAACGACCAATATTTTCGAAAGCAGTTATTGCAAGGTCATGTACATGACCCAGGCGCTGCCATGTTGGGCGGAGTTGGAGGGCATGCTGGCTTATTTTCAAATGCTACGGACTTGGCCGGTATTATGCAATTGTTCCTAAACAACGGACAATATGCAGGACAGCAATTTTTTGACAAGGAAACGGTTCGTTATTTTACCAGCGCTCAATATCCGGTAAATAAGCGCGGTATTGGTTTTGACAGACCTTCAGCGGCCGGTGGCGGCACCTGTGACGAACTGGCTTCTCAACAGAGTTTTGGTCATTCCGGATTTACAGGAACCTTGGCTTGGGCCGACCCCAAGAATGAGGTGGTGTTTGTATTTTTATCAAATCGGGTACATCCGAGTCAGGACAATTGGAAACTACGCGATATGGGCATTCGTACAAACATTCAGCATGTGGTGTATGAAATAGTGAATGCGCGCTATGGGAAGTAGATAAAGGGGCATTTGGACATTAGGATTTTAAGACTTTAGGATGTTGAGATGTCTGTATTCTTACCCGCACCCTTCGATACGTCTGTTAGACTACTCAGGGTGCGCAATGCCTTAATGTCTTAACTTCTAATCGGACTTTTGGACTTTAAGACTCTCAGACAATTGGACTTTGTATTCTCCTAATGTCTTAATATCCTAATGTCTTTGCGTCTTAATATCCTAATGTCTTAACGTCCTAACGTCTTATTTTCTTATTTTCATAAGGACTGATAATGTTAATCTAACACTATTAGGGGCATGGTATATTCCATGCCTGTTTTGGGTAAAATTCTCAACAAAAAAATACCCTTTCCGAAATCTGCTTTCATTGGAACGTCCAACATTTCATCTTTCACAAATTGAACTCTTCCTTGCATATCGTAAATTATTATGTTCTCAATATTTTCTGGGTGTGACACATAGAATGTACCGTTCGAACGAATTGGGTTTGGATGCACATGAAACAGGTTGAAAATGTAGTCATTTGCAAGACCCACTTGTAAAAAAACTCCTTCTTCTGCACCAATCTCATAGGCTGCGCCTAATGGGAGTGAATGCCAAAAATAATCCATAAAACCGTTACCAATACCGAACGTGGTCAACAAATCTAAGCCTTGGTTAATTGCAGGTGAATTTGAAGTAAGGCGATAACTCAACAAGGATTCTGTTGGATTTGGATACAAAATAGGTGCAGCGTTCCATAAATTGGTTAACTGTGGATTGGATACTATTCCATAATCATTGTTGAACCATTTTTCACAATAATTCCCTGCGGTGCGGAAAGAAGCCAATGTGCTATGAGAACCTCCATAAAAAAACTCCGGTGTTTGACCATTGGACCAATACAGGTTATTGATAAATCTTGGTTCATCACCTAAAAAGGTCGCGGGAACATTAATCAAGGGCAATCCATCGGTAATGAACTGGTTATTGTAGCATTGAACCCCTGCCATGGTGCTACCGTAATCGGTCATCTGAAAAGCTCCAAAAGTAGGATAGTTATTCGTGTTAGAGGAAGAGGTTATGACCGTATTGTTATGAAATGTGAGTCCCCACCATTCCGTTCCAGGTGCTGTAAAAAGGGTAACCGAACTGTTGTTGGTTCTAGCATCGTTTATGCTGAAATTGTAACGTACTGTGTTGTTACCCCAAGGTCGCGCACCCGGGAAATTTCCTAACAAAATTCCCGCACCATCGTTATCGTGACTGTAATTGTATTGCAATACGGAGTTGGTTGTTCCGCCGTCCAAATCAAAACCTAAGCCATCACACCCGTTTCCAGATCCTGATTTATTATGATGGCTCTCATTGAACTGAATAATGATATTATTCGCTGAATAGACCCAAATACCACCGGGACCCCCACAGGCGGTATTCAAGCTTCCGGTATTGTATACCACACAACGTTCAATCAATGCTGAGTCGATTTGTGATAAAACAATACCACTTCCTTTATGGGAATTAGCTGAATACCCAGTAATATCATGAACCTTGGTATGTTTGATCTGGAAACCATAATGTTGGTAGTTGGTAGAATTTTGCGTGTCGTAAGCGATGCTCACAATACCATTTTCGCGGCAATCATGAACCGTGCAAGAATCAATTTTCACATTTCGAAAACCGGAATTAACCAATGCTGACCAATTGGAGTAGAAACGAATTCCACAATATCCAAATCCTGAAACTTCTATATTATTCAACTGAATATTTCTAAGATAACCAGACGGTAAGTCGGTGTAGAATAAAACGCCGTCACTGTTCGATGCCATGGCAACACCTGGTCCTTGGAACATCAAATTTTTCAAAATAAATCCTTGGGTATTGGTCGCCTTGAAACCACATTTTGCCGTAGTAAGGGTTTGAATCGTAGCAATTCCATTCCCATAGGAACCGATATAAAAAGGGTTATTTGGATTGTTCGCATCCAACGCATCGAATTCGAGGTTACCGTTATAACTGAAATTGCCTTCAAACAACAGAGAATCACCGGGAGAAAAAATATAATTATTCACTGATGTAATTGAGTTCCACGCGCTGTTAGGACTTAATCCGTTGGTATTGTTCCCGTTTGGGCTAACATAATAGGTTGTGCCATGCGCTTCAAAAGAAGCTACAAAACAAAATACTGTAAGCAATATTTTATCGAATCTGAAGTAGTTTTTCCGACGATTGATTTCCATTTGAGATTTTTAGTAGATAATTCCCTGATTGAATAGTTGCTTTTAAATCATATTCTCTAATTATTTCATTTTGTATTACTTCGAATACCTTTACTCCTTTCAAATCAAATAAAGTTATAGTTGCTGGAAGAATCACCTTACCGAGATCCAAGGTAAATGATCCAGAAGCTGGATTGGGGTATACTTCAATATGACCGAATGCTGTTTCGCTAAGTGTTGCCCCTTGCGGCTCATTGAATATTTCAAATAACCCTTGAGCGTACCATCGTGCCAAATAGTCATTTGGATGAAGGGAATTGGCTGTACAGTGATTGGCTCCTTTGCGCTGATAAATCGTGTCGCTCATGGCGGTCATATCAAATACTACGGTACCTACGGTATCCAAATTCAACATGGCTGCTCTAAATCCATACATATCCAATGCCCCGTTCGCAGGAGCGCCCATTCCGTTGACATCCGGCAACATGTTCGAAATTAAAATAAATTCCACGTCAGGGTTATGGGTTTTCATTTTATTCATTGCTGATTGTAAGCTGTTCATAAATGACGCCGTTGATGTTCCCCAAATATCGTTCATTCCCATATCGATAATCACCAAGTCAGGGTTGTTTGGATTAACCAACGGCTCGCAATAATCATCTACCCACGCAATCGTTTTACCTCCGCAAGAGCTGTTAAGCATACTCGTATTATTACCAAAAACCTGATTGAGTTTTGTGCCAAGCATATCGATGTAACTATGCATATAAGGGAAATTAGCTTGAAAGTTATTCGGATCGCCGATGAAACCACTTACATTCAAACCACATGTAATCGACATACCAATTGCCTGAATAGTTAAGGGCTGTTGACTCTGCAATTTTGACATTGTCTTGGGCAATTGTTGCCCTCGATAGGTGAAATTGTTGTTGGTATTCCAATTTGAACGGTTTGGAATATACGTAACACTGGTCCACGAACTGTGCTGTTTATTTTCCAATCCGCTTCCAAAGGTGCTTGAAACAGAGGCGGATACAATAGGACTTAGCTGGGTAATTATATTGCCATTCAACTGAAAATCAACACCTTGAGCAAATATTATATTATAGTTGTAGTTTTTTACGGAAATTATTTGATTAGGTTCAAACATTAGACTAGCCGTGGAACCTACCCCATCTAGGAATATCAATTCGTTATAAATTGTGTCGCAATTCCAAAAAGGACTCATATAGCTATTAAAGTTTATCTGGGGCGCATTATTTCCATAATGAGGGAACTCATAATAGCCACCCGCCGCGGGAGAAACTAAAACCCACGCTGCTAATGCCGGTGAACAAGACCATGATGCTTCGCCAGCAGGTACTACTAATAACGGATTGCACTGAGCATCGTAGAAGGTACAGCTACCACCTGCGTAATACACCATGTTTGGATTGGCTGAAACAGCACCGGCAGGAGGACTACATTGGGCGTAGCTAAAACTAAACAAGAAAATTGCAGAAATAAGTGTTATCAGTTTCATAATCTGAAAAATAAAAAATTCATCGTTAAATTAGCGCTTTTCTTCATATTTGACCACTGGTTTACAAAAAATACAACCATAATTTAACAGAAGTATTGGCTATAAACACGCCAAATTAATATCTACTTAACCCGATTAAATGCCATTGCTTTAAGCATCCATTTGGGAAGGAACTTACCCGCTGGGCGATTTTTAAGATTTATGTACCAACCCAATTTTTTGATTACAGGGACTTTGTGGGTTTCAACAAATTCGATCCATGCGCCATCGGGATCTTCGATGTACGAGAATCTACCTCCTGCTTCACCCATATCAAAGGTATCTGAGCTGTCTACGGTAAATGGAAACCCTGCCTTTTCGCAACCTGCTTTTAGCTCATCCATTCCTTGAATATCAAAACACAAATGGATAAAGCCCCAATCGCCCCAAAAGCGATTTTCAAAGATTCGTTTTACGTCGCTGCGATCCATGGATTGTACCAGTTCAATCGAAGTTGGTCCGAGCAGTTTTGCAAACGGTCCTTTTCTGTCTTCCCGGTGAATTAAGCGTACCCTTCTAAAAACACCAGTGGATAAAGCACCTAAATCATCGAAGGACCTTGTTTCATCATACACAATGGATTCATATCCAAGGACGTCTTGATATAACTTAAGCGATGCTTCCATATTGGAAACACCAATGATACTACCTGCTACACCACCGCAATGCGAAAGATGGCCTGTGTTGCTAAACCAACCAAGCCCCTGCACTACTTGAAAAATATTACCATTTGGATCTTCAACAAAAAATGCCAAGGTACCATCTGGCGTTGCCGTAGGCTCATTGAGAACCTTCGCACCGTTTGATTTCATGTGCTTGTATGATTCACGCACATTTCTAGATTTAATTTTACAGGAGAATAAGCCTAGGTCCCCCAACTTCACCTCGAATGTTGGTTTTTCTGTATTTCTGCTGGTGTATTGCCAAATCTCGAATCCACCTCCGCTATCCATACTTAGCGCCAAGGTTGCGGTGCGTGCATGTACTACTCCACCGGTATACTTAGTCATTAGGGGCGCTTCCGCGGCCTCTTCAAAAATTCGGACATCTACTCCAAACATGGTTCTATACCACGCCCATATTTCTTGGACATTCGGCACACCGATTCCCATTTGTTGTATACCACAGATTATTGGCTTCATTCAATAAATTTTATGCAAAATTAATTTTTCTAGCGAACTGCTCGCTCGTTAAACAAGACATATCCGAAACTCATCTGAAAATTCAAAGGAATAGCTTGTTTCGGAAAATAATTGAGCGTTGCACGGATTGGTCCCAATGGCGTATGATACAAGAGGCTGGTAGAAGCAAACCATGTTTCTCCTTTAAACGGTTTAGAGTATTGTATAGAACCATCGTCTAATTTTTGCAAGATCAAAAAGGGTTGATAATAATAAACATCCAAGCGATATTCCAAGCCTTTTGTAATAGGAAACACCACATTCGCCCCCACAGAAAAGAACTGTGGTGAACGATATTCCTTAAAAAAGTAAGTTTCCAAATCCGGAATCACGTTTAGCGTTGGCATGGAAAGTAGGCTTGCTGTGTAATTGGCGAATAAGGATTGAGAATTAAACATGGCCTTCCCATGGATTCCTAAATGAAAATGCGGGGTCGTCAAAAAATAATATTGGCCTTCCATGTTAATATTCAACCAATCATGTTGTTTCGTCACCGCACTATCGAATTGGGCAGTTGTTCCTGGAACCGTGCGTTCCAAGCCTGTTAAATACTTAATTTTAAAGGTCAGGAAATGCCCTTCATTTGCAAATTGCTTCCGATTTAGGGAATTATCAGTAATCTCGTAGGAGAGCAAACTTCCATTCAACAAGGTCATATCTGCAGTATCAGTGCTTAAAAAATTCTGTGTCTGGTAATAGTCATCCTCCAAATTAAACCAGCGCACATCAAATACAGCCTTGGAATTATTCAAGATGGGATGTTTTATTTTTACACCGTAGTACATTTCATTTTGGACCAAAAAAGAGGGTTTAACGTCTTCAAAAAACGTAGCGAAACTCCTGAAATAATCCCATCGATTCATCACAAAATATGCGGATGCGGATACTGGAAAAACGCCGGGTATATCGAGGGAAAGCTCTCCCTTAGCCGAACCATAAAATTTCCCAAAGTAACTTTCCGCGTGAATCGAAGTAGCCGTTCTTCCAATATGGCGATAGGTAAGGCCGATGTATCCTGTATTTACAGGCCTGGAAGACAGATGCCCCCCTACACTTAGTAACAAAGGTTTTGATCTTCGGACGTACAAGTTTAAATGGTATGTAGAGTCCTTTTTTTCACTTAAGGTGGGGAATAAATAATCAACTTGTTCTGCGGCGTATAGCCGAAAATACCGATTCTCAAATTTTTCCCAAGTCATTTGCTCTTTTTTTCTAGATCGAATCAATGCCTGAGAGGCATAGGAAATTGAACGTTTTCCATGAAACTCAGTAGACATTGAACTTATTCTTCGATGCTGACTCTTCGCATTCAATAGTGCTCGTTTTGCTTTTAAAGCCACCGTATCCGTTTCGTTTGGAATCAGTCGTTTAATCGAATCTATATAAAGTAAGGCGTGTTCATACCCCTCTTGAATGGCCTGTTTAGCATCTCCAAAATCAAAGGTCCCTACCGTAATGTTTGGGGAAATAATTATTCCCTGAGCACAGGGCATCTCGTAATTCGTGGGGGTTCGGGTCATGTGATCCAATAACCCAATAAAATTCTGTTCATCCGGTATGGGCGTATTGTCGGACACATTACTACCAATGATCACATCTGGACTGAATTCCTGATACATCACATTCACTGGAAAGTTATTGTATAGTCCACCATCGAAGTAGATGACCTGATCAATTTTTATTGGGTTAACATAAAGCGGATAGGTCATTGATGCACGCACGGCTGCATTAAGATCCCCAGCGCTAAACACCACGCTTTTCTTATTAATGACATCACTTCCAACGCAGCGAAACGGAACGAGCAAGCTATCGAAATTACGGTGGGAGGAGGCCCCTATTTGCCCCATGAGCTTTAACATTTCAAAATCCAAATAAATCGGTCGAATGATGTTCATGGGGATTGAAGTCTGCAGCAAGGAATCTGGACTAAATGGAAGCGATAACATGCTCGCATTTGGGTCTTTTTCGCGGTACAAGAATCTACTTCCAGATGGGATTTCACCACTCGTCATTAACTGAAAGGCGCGTGAGGTCACAAAGGCTTCCATTTCCATTGGTGACATCCCGCAGGCATACATTGAACCCACTAAGGCCCCGGCAGAAGTTCCACAGATATAATCAATGGGGATGTGATTTTCTTCCAGTGCTTTAAGCACCCCAATATGCGCTAAGCCTGCAGCACCACCGCCACTTAAGACCACTCCGATTTTTTGCTGGGCGTAGCATGGAAGCAATACACCACTTAAAAAAAAGAAAAATAAAATGGTGCGTATCCCCGTCAAAGTTTGTTCATTTGTACAAAAATACACGCAATACAGTGTCAATGACAAATCAGACCCTAGAAAGTGACAAAAAATTAACAATAACATTAAAGTGTTTTTACGGATTCGAGGAGGTGCTCATGGAGGAACTCCAAGAATTAGGATACACCGATTTGAGCAAGGGAAATCGTGCGGTTTCCTTAGTAGGTTCATGGCGGGATGTCTACTATTTAAACTTATACAGTCGCTGTGCGATAAATGTCTTAGTTGAAATCACGCGGTTCCCTTTCAGAAATGAAAAAGACATCTATGACGCCGCGCTCAGCATTAATTGGTCTAAGTTATTCCATGAACGGAATACCTTTGCCGTGCGTGGAGCCATACAAACCAAGAAAATCCGAAACACCCACTACCCTTTCCTCTTAGTTAAGGACGCCGTGGTAGATCATTTTAAAGAACTAAACAAAGAGCGACCATCAATCGATACGAAACATCCAAAGGTTGGCTTAGATTTGTATTTAACCGATTTTGAAGGAGTAATATCCTTAAATACCAGTGGATTACCCTTATTTCAACGCGGGTATCGAATTGCTACAGGAATCGCACCGATTAATGAGGTGGTGGCAGCCTCACTCATCCGACTTTCTGGTTGGGACCGAAAACAAGCCTTTTACGATCCGTTTTGCGGTGCAGGAACTTTTTTAATAGAGGCGGCATTATTGGCCACGGGTATTCCTTCAAACATCGAACGCTCGCACTACGCATTTAAAAACCTCAATACCTTCGATGCAACCGTTTGGCAAGAAATCATGGATGAAGCCCTGCGGATCGTTAAAGAGTTACCGTGTAAGATCGGAGGGTCTGACATTTCTGATGAGATGGTTTTAAAAACTCGACGCAACCTACGTGGTTTTTCATTTGGCCGTTTTGTGACGGTACAATCCCTTGATTTCAAATCCATCGAACCCAATGCTGAGATTGAATTCTTACTCTGTAACCCGCCATATGATGAGCGAATTACGATAGAAGAAGAAGCGATGTATCAAGAACTTGGCTCTTGGTTGAAGCATAAAATGCAAGGGATTCCTGCCTGGATTATTAGCAGCAACGAAGAAGGATGGAAATCCATTGGATTAAAACCCAGTAAAAAATACGACGTTTTCAATGGCGACTTGCGTTGCAGTTTTCGACGGTATGACACCTTTGCTGGAAGTAAGGCTGCAGCACTAGAAAACGACACAAAAAAAGCGTAAGAATATCTTACGCTTTTTCAAATTATCTGGAATATTATAGCATGCTCTTAGCGCTGATCTAGTGAAACATAGTCCCGTTTTGTTGCACCCGTGTAAATCTGGCGGGGACGTCCAATTGGTTCTTTGTTCTCCGTCATTTCTTTCCACTGAGCAATCCATCCCGGAAGTCGTCCAAGGGCAAACATTACCGTAAACATTTCTGTTGGAATTCCGAGGGCCTTGTAAATAATCCCTGAATAGAAATCTACATTTGGATATAAGTTTCTTGCTTTGAAGTATTCATCCTCCAGTGCCACTTGCTCTAATTTCTTAGCAATATCAAGCAATGGGTCGTTCACTCCCAATTTATTAAGCACCTCATCGCAGGCCTTTTTAATAATGGTAGCTCTTGGATCAAAATTCTTGTACACGCGGTGACCGAAGCCCATTAAACGGAAGGGGTCTTCTTTATCTTTGGCTTTTGCAACCCACTTATCTACATTTCCTCCATCATTCGAAATCTGTTCTAGCATCTCTATAACCTCTTGATTGGCACCTCCGTGTAGCGGACCCCATAGGGCAGAAATTCCAGCCGAAACAGCAGAGTACAAATTTGCATTCGCTGAACCAACCAGTCGAACGGTAGATGTGGAGCAATTTTGCTCATGATCTGCATGAAGGATCAACAGGGTATTTAACGCAGAAACGACCACCGGATCTACCTCATAATTTTCCGTAGGCATAGCAAACATCATGTACATAAAATTACTGACGTAGTCATGATGGTTCTTTGGATACATGAATGGATGGCGAATCGAATTTTTGTATGACCATGCGGCCAATGTGGGTAATTTTGCAATTAAACGATGCATCGTAAGGTTTTTCGCTTCAGCACTTCTATTCGGGTCTAATGATTCCGGGTAAAACGTAGATAGCGAGCAAATCATGGAAGACAATACACCCATTGGATGGGCTTTGGCTGGATAGGCCTCAAAAAAACGCTTCATGTCCTCATGAACGAGCGTGTGCTTTTTTATACTGTTTTCAAAGGCCTCTAACTCTGTTGCAGAGGGTAATTCGCCATAAATAAGTAGAAAAGATACCTCCAAGAAAGTAGCACGTTCAGCCAATTGTTCAATCGGGTAACCGCGATAATGTAAGATCCCTTCTTCTCCCTCCAAAAAGGTAATGGCGCTTTTAGTTGCTCCTGTATTTTTGTACCCACTGTCTAAGGTAACATATCCGGTAAGATCTCTCAATTTTGAAATGTCAATTGCTTTTTCATTCTCAGTACCAACAATTACCGGCAATTCGTATACCTTTCCGTTTAATTCAATTTTCGCAATTTCGCTCATGGTGTGTTAAAGTGTTTCTAGTAAATTTTCCGCCTAAAATACTAAACAAAATCGAGTTTTAGATTAGATTATTTTAAAATCTTAAACAATTTTTCGAGGCGCTTGA
>Ga0247843_1007182_pt1 | contig 13914 bp, 21 predicted proteins | sample LaCruzMarch2017__FD_192420 | JGI IMG/M metagenome (GOLD analysis project Ga0247843, IMG submission 192420) | Freshwater microbial communities from meromictic Lake La Cruz, Castile-La Mancha, Spain - LaCruzMarch2017_8m | ecosystem: Environmental > Aquatic > Freshwater > Lake | place: Spain...
CTGGCGTTCGCTCTAAAACCCCACCTCGCCGGATCGATAATCCCCCACCAACTGAATCCCGCCCTGATTCAGAGGGCCGCCCTGACGCAATCCGACAATGCAGACGCGAGTCCGACAGGCTGCTAGTCCGTGGCTCCTCCATGAAAGCGTGTGATCTGCGCGGCCAACCAATCCGGCTGTTCGAGTGGAAGCATGTGGCCTGCATCCTTCGCCAGCACCGAGTGCGCGGGCGGGATCAGGCGGGTCATCTCCTCGATCTCTGACCATGGCACGAAGGGATCGGTGTCGCCGCCGATCAGCAGGACGTCGATCTGCAATTGCCACAGCTGGGGACCAAGCGAGTCGCGCGCGCTGGTCTCCTTCAGCTGCGCGACCAGCGTCTCCTTGCCCAGGTCGCGGTCCATCGCGCGGATCACGTCGACGACTTCCGGGTTGGTCCAGCTAGAGGGATGGACAAATTGCTGCAGCCGGCTGGTCGACACACCGCGATAGTCGTGCTTCGCCAGCAGTTCCAGCGCCCGCCCGCGCTCGGCCTTCTCGGCGTCGGTGAGGCCGAAGGCCGAGGAGGCGACCATGACAAGCGAGGCGACCCGGTCCGGGTATTCGAGGGCGAAATCCAGCGCCAGATAGCCGCCCATGGAGAACGCGACGAGATGAAGCGGGGCCGGCTCTGCCGCCGAGGCCAGCAGGGCCAGCATGCCCTCCCGGGTCGCCTGCGATTCGATCGGCAGATAGGCCGTTGAAAGCCGGGGCTCAAGGCAGGCGCGGACGCCGGCCCACACCCTGTGATCGCACATCGTGCCGGGCAAAAAGGTCAGCATGCGGGCCATTCCCGATCCTTGCGTTTCCCCGCTTGATCCGGAACAGGTCTCGCTATAAGCAACGCGCTCCCAAATCGGGGCGGCCACTCCAGGTCGCTACCGGTCCACGGTCGTGGGGCCATAGCTCAGTTGGGAGAGCGCTTGCATGGCATGCAAGAGGTCGTCGGTTCGATTCCGTCTGGCTCCACCAATATATGTTCTCCGGACATATCACCCTGTCTCACGCTGACCGCGTGAAGCCTTGTAACGAAAGGGTTCTCGCCGATACTCGGCTTAGTGCTGGCTCGCGCTGGCTCGCACTGTCGCGTCCAAACGCAGAACGACTTTGGGGTGGAATGTGGGGTAGCGACCGTCCGGTCGGCCTCCGTATGTTCTGGGAAGGCCCGTCGCATGAACCGTGGGATCCACCGACTTGTAGACCGCCAGGTAAAAACGCTCGGCCCAGGCCGGCATGCTGACGGAGGCGGGCTCTATCTGATCGTTGACCCGAGCCGGGCGCGACGGTGGGCCTTCATCTGGACCAAGGACGGCAAGCGCCGCGAGCTGGGTCTGGGTGGCCTCGCCAAGGTTTCGTTGGCCACGGCTCGCCGTCGCGCAGCGGACGCTGCCGAACGGGTGGGCGCTGGCGGCGACCCGATCGCGGACCGGGTGGCGGCCCAGGTGGCGGAAAGCCAACGTGCCTCGGAGGTTCAGCCTTTCGGGGAGTTTGCCGATGCGTGGTTCGAAACGGCCGTTGCACCCGGGCTCAGGAACGAAAAACACCGCGATACCTGGCGAACAACCCTGCAGACCTATTGCGCGCCGCTGCGGGAGAAATCGATCGCGGACATCGACACCGCCGATGTGCTGAGCATCGTGCGCCCGATCTGGAACACCAAAACCGAGACTGCTTCAAGAATCCGAGGGCGCATCGAACGTGTGCTGGATGCTGCGACCGTCATGGGCGCGCGCAATGATAAGGCCAATCCGGCGCGCTGGCGCGGTCATCTAGACCAGCTTCTGCCCCGTCCGAAGAAGCTGACGCGCGGCCACCATCCGGCAATGGACTGGAATGACGTGCCAGCTTTCGTCGCAAGGCTGCGAGCGCGGGATGCAGTAACAGCCAGGGCGCTGGAGTTCATTATTCTAACGGCAGCCAGGGCAGGCGAAGCTCTGGGCGCACGTTGGGCGGAGATCGATATGGCAGCGGCGGTCTGGACTGTGCCTGCCTCGCGGATGAAGCGCGGGCGAGAGCATCGTGTCCCGCTCACGTCCGCGGCAATTGCAATCCTGGAGGCCGTTCGCTCGCTGACCGGTGGCCAGCCAACGGCACTGGTGTTCCCCGGCCAGACGCGGCGGCCGATGGGTCCTGAAGCGCTCGAGATGCTCCGCCGGCGGATGGGCGCGGGCGACTACACGACCCACGGCTTCCGAAGCAGTTTCAGAGATTGGGCAGGCGAAGCCACAGACGCACCAAGGGAAGTGGCCGAAGGGTGTCTCGCACATGAGACGGGGAATGCCGTCGAGCGCGCCTATCGGCGAGCAGATGCACTGGAAAAGCGGCGCGGGCTTCTCCAAAAATGGGCGGACTATTGCGAGGCGCGAGAGATGCTGAGATCCGTCCGAAACAACGCTATCGCAAATGGATGAGCCCTCAGCCCTCCCCGACGAGGTCATGAGCGCGCTGCGTCACATCAAGAAAGATGGCGCAACTGCTATCCTTAGCACTACCCAACTTCGAGAGCTCAGCACAAAGACGGCAGGGGAGTCCTGGCCCCCTAGCATTGCGCCAACCGACTGCTGCCACCGCTATTATCTGTTCCGAGGTGAGCGCATCCGCATTTCGTGGATATGGCGGCTCGACCTTGGCAGCTTGCGGCGAGACCCATGGCCGGTGGTCATGGCCGCGGATAGTCCGCCGGAGCAACCCCTGTCGATGGGGCCAGCATGCAAATTGCTGCACGATTTTTCTCCGCGATTTTTTTACGACGTTCTCTGGTTCCCAGAGGATCCGGACGACTCCAAGGCGGTGTTGGAGTGGATTGAATCATGGGCGGGTCCTGCGATGCGAAAGCGGATGCATTCACGGGAAGAGTATTCTGAAGCTGTAGACCGAGTGCTTGCAGGGACGACTCTCGTCGTCGAACGTCTGCAGGAAGGAGCGGAGCTCAGCAAGAGTGATTGGTTGTGGCTGGGCCGAGCTTGGGAAAGGCTGGAGATCGAAACGACGTCAGAACTTTCAGGCCACTCGCCGGCGGCCACTGTTCGCTCGTACCACAAGGACCGCTCGGACCGCCGTAGAGCGCAGGCGTTGCGCGCAGAAAAAGATCGAGAGCAGTTGCTGCGATGCACTGAAGAGGTCGAGAAATGGGCGCCGACCATCATCAAGGAGAGCCCCGGGCTGCCCAGGGCGTCAATCGCGAAGCGTGTTTTGGAAAAGTGGCCTTATGCTGCTGCTCCCGGACCAAGAGTAATTGCGAAATGCCTGGATGCACTGAAGGCCAAGGGCAGGATCAACTTTCCCGATCCGAAACCGCGAGGACGCAACGTGAAGAAGAAAGGTGAGGGCCCCGACTCGAAGAAGTCTTCGAGTTAGGGATTTTGGCGCGCGGCCGGGCGTACTGCGATAGCAGGGTGTGTCTTTCCTTCTTGCACGGCGTCTCCGCCGGTTCGCAGAAGGCTCAATCCGATGACCGCTAGCGCATCTTCTCTCCCCATAACTCCCCCTCTGGTTAGTGTGCGTACTGCGCGCAGCGAACTGGGTGGTATCAGCCAGGCCACATTCTACCGACAGGTCGCGAAAGGGCGGCTTCAGATCGTGAAGATCGGATCGCGCTCGATGGTGCCGAGGCCAAGCCTCGAAGCGGCCAAGTCGGGTCGCTGACGTGTATCTCGAAACAATACGGCCCCGGCGCGGATTGAACCTCCAGCGCCGAGGCCTTTCGAACCGAACCCCATTCCAAGGATACAACTCGATGCATCGGAACCTACGCCGCTCACAGCGGTCGCGCAACAATTGCGCCGAACAACTGTCCCTGCTGGACTGGCAACCGAGCCACCCTGCGTGCTCTCGCCGTTCCCGCGCTGTCCTGCACATTCAACACCGCGCAGGCTGCAGCCCCTCAACCGCCGCACTCTACGCCGGCATTCTCGGCTATCCGGTCGAGGAGGTAGTGTGATGGGCCGCTACCGAATTGGGACCGATCAGGAAGCGCCGATTGTCGAGGTCGCCCGCCGCCAGGAATGGGCGTTGAAGCAACTCATCGAAGCTGGCGAGACAGGCTGCACCAGCGTGACAAACCCTGGGCCAAGGTGGAGCTCCTACATTCATCGTTTGAGACAACGCGGCATTGCCATCGAAACTGTCCGCGAACCTCACGGAGGCTCATGGCCGGGCGTTCATGGACGCTATCGTCTGACTGTACACGTTGAGCCAGTCGCGGCTGAGAATGGGTTTCATGCGTCCTCACGGAGACCGGTGCGGGGGGCGAAGTGATGGGCAGGCTCAAACGCAGTCGCGGATCAATCAGCGGAAAGCCACCCGAAGGCGTGCCCTGGATATGGATGACCCGCGAGATGCTCGCCACGCCGCTGTGGTCCGCGCTGAGTATAACCGCGCGCCGCATTCTCGATGCGCTGATCGTCGAGAATCTGGCTCATGCTGGCTTCGAGAATGGCAACCTCGCAGCGACCTATCTGCAATTGGAGCAGCGAGGCGTGACGGCGGCCGACATCCGCAAAGGCCTCGATGAGCTGATCGCCTGCGGCTTCATCGTGTGCACCTTTCAAGGCCCGCGCGTTGCTTGTGGCGGCGATCCATCACGTTACGCCCTGACGTGGTTGCCAACGCACAAGGCCCAGCCGAACGCCAGGGAGCCGCAGGACAACTGGCGCGCCGTTATGATCAAGCTCAACCAGGCGCGCATAACCGATACGCGTGCGGTGAGGCGGTGGCTGCGCAAGCAGGTCGGCCGGCGCGGCCAGCGCTCCGAGCCGGCGGAAGGGTGCCTAGATATAAATAGTACGCCTCAAATGAGGGGCGGCGACCACTTGCAAATGAGGGGCGAGGATCTGGGGAATATCGTGACCCTCACCCCTCAAATGAGAGGCGTAGCGTTGCGCAAATGAGGGGTTGCGTTCTGTTTTTCATTGAAGCGGCCGCTGTTGATTTCGCCGCGACTTGCCAACCGATTTGGGCAAATCCTGGAGGCCATCGACGATGGGTGGCTTAGGTAGCGGCGGACACAATGCTCGCAAGAGAGGCGCGGTGGAGGCGCATCGCCGCCTCTCAGCCAATTCGATGCAAAAGGCCGGCGTGTTTCGAGAAGGCTGGAGCGGGCGCTGGGGCTGGAGCGGCGATGATGGCGAAACAACCAGCTGGATATGGGTCAACGGCGGAGAGGACGGAATCCGGCTGGACTTCAAGTTTCGGGAGGGCAGCGGCGAGTGGCAGCCGGTGAACCAGATGGTCACCCTGACGCGCGTACCGAAGCCCTTCGGGAGCGGCCAGCCGTATTTCCTCTGCTCAAGGTGCGGATGCCGTGCATTGCATCTCTTCGGCTCTCAGGCGCGCTTCCTGTGCCGATCCTGCTCCGGCCTGGTGCATGCCTCCACCCGCGAGCGTCACAGCGACAGGGCAACCCGGCAGGCCCACAAGATCAGGCGCCGCCTCGGGGCGGAGCTAGGAATGGACGACCCGGCATTCCGTCCAAAGCACATGCGCCAGACCACCTACGAGAAGCTGCACACGCGGCTTGAACAGAAGGAAGCTGAATCATGGGACGACATGCTGTTGTTGTTGCAAAGACTACAGAAATCGACCGGGCGGACATCTGCCCGCCGAAGCAGGACGCCATCGCACGGCCGCCGCCGGTCAGCCTTCTGGTGAGCCAGTATGAACGGGTTCTGCTTCCATGGGAGAGTCAGGCCGAGTTCCGCGCGCTTCATTCTTCTTTCCATGCCGGACACCAGCCGAAGGGCGCCACAGAAGTTTCGCTGGTCGATCAGCTTGCCTGGATCGAATGGCGCCGGCGCAGACTGATGCTGGGCGAGCGGGCAGCGCACATGGCCTCCCTGCAGGAGCGGATGGGAGACGATTACAAGAAGCGGCAGACGTTATCCCGTGCGCTTATCGGGCAGGAAGGCCGCGCCGAGAAGGACGAGCTCGCAGAAACCCTTCGCCATGCGCCTGAACGCGACCAGGCAGACGTTGACGATGCCACCGAAGACGAGCGGCAGACCCGCAAGGGCATAGCCGTACTTGAAGGCGGCGGTGCCTACGCGAAGGGGCTAGCAGCAATACGCTTGGACACGCGCGGTTGGTGGGATGATGTCCTAGCAGACGATATTGCAACCCACCCCGACGGACGGCCGACCGAAGGTGAGGAGTACATCCCCTACCGGGCTGACGCAGCCAGCCTTCTGCGCTTTCTGAAAGAAGACGTGCTCCCGACCATTGAGAAGACCCGGTCACAGGCGGCCCGGCGTCCGGCGATCCGCTTGCAAGCACAAGGCGAGAGCCTCGACCCACATCGAGCCGACCGCATCTTTGCGCTGGACGAGCGGCTCACTCGACAGTTCGAGAAGACTCTGGCGATGTTGATCAAGTTGCGTGAGTTCCGAGCTGCAGGCCCGGCCGCAGCATAGGCTACATTCGATATGCTAGCCTAAGTCCAAGCCGTGACGAATCCCCGGTCTTGGATTCCAAGAACGCCACAGGCGCGGGCGACGACCAGCTGGTTCCAGCGAATCCTGTTTCTGGAACGTGGCCCCCCCTCACGTTCTCAACCAACATCGATATCCGAAGACTGTCGTGAGCAGCGAACTCGATTCCCAAGACGCCTTTATACGTCATGGCGGAGGTATCTCGGGAGAATCCGTAAGACGCAAAGACTGGCTGGGTCGCAAAATAGATAGAGGGATGAGTATAGTGCCAAGCTGTTGTTATTGAACCTTCCCAATCGAGGTACGAGGATGTGGCTTCCACTCCCGCTACGATTGCGACAGGCACGCCCCACAGGCTCCCTACCTCGGCCTCTACATCTACTCCAACGGCCAGATCCACGGCATTGGCGCGTGCGTTCGTTGTCGATTCAATTGCCCGTGTTGACGTTATGAAGAAGGGCGACCCCACATATTGTCGGTAGTCGTTCCCTTGGCCCGCAATTTTCTTGTCAAAAATATCGTAGCCAAAGCCAACACTCGCGTATGGTGCCGCAGTGAAAGTTCCCCAACGAAACTGACGGCCGATAGACAGTGACACGCGAATGTCTTCTGTCGAGGACGCAAGAATCGCGGGAGAAAAACTGCTAAGTCCAGATCCGGGCAAAATGGCTGCCTGCGTAGGCAATGGGCAGGAGAATCCGGTGAAGCAGGAGCTGACAAAGTTTCCGGTGATTGGAGTCGCCGTAGCTGAGCTGGCGAAATCGCCAACTCCAGTGAATGTGCCGGCTCCCGGCAAAAGTAAAACCTGGCCTCCAGCATCTGTCGCGCGCAATGCCGGTGAGTCATTCTTGCTGTAGGCAGCTTGCCATCGACCGCCAACAATCAGTACCCAATCTTTCGCGAGTGATTGTCGAAACCGCAAAGAGGCGACCTCGCTGTCTGCTTCCCGACCGAAATTGACGCCGCCCGGCACTGGATCACGCCAACTCCTGAGTGTGAAAGGCTTCGGTTCAACCGGGTCGATCCAGCCGGTTGCCGTGGCTTCGCCTCCAACAATGAACGTTGCGGGTGAAGACGGCGCGTCCACTTCCCCACGAAGATACTCCACCTCGACCCAGGGGTCCCGCTCATCGCTTGTTTGTCCTACCGCAGGTGAGGCCAATCCTGCCAATGTGCCGAGGCCGCCCAATAGCGCGCGAGCGCAATGCGTCATGCCGGAGTTCATAGGGTCTCCCCAAATTTTGTTTCGAGTGGTCGAACTTTGTCAGGTCTGCCGCTGCCGCAAGGTGGACAATGGGTATCGCTTTCGAAGCGTCGCCAACATGGAGGCCCCCCCGCTCAGCCGATCTGGAAGTGGCGGCCATCGACCCGGCGCTGTCAAGCTAACGGGCGCTTCCTGTGAACGTTTCAGGCTTGCGCCTTGCCGGCCATCCAGCTGCTTCTACCCTGAAAGGCATGAGCCCACGCCCTCGCAAAATCTCGCTGGCCCAGTGCGTCAGGCAAGGCAATTCCACTGTGACGATATTGTGCGTGTCGCCGGGCGAGGGTGCACCCTACGGCGGCGGCCCTAATGTTTGCGGCCACAAGCGGGAACTTCCGATAGACGAAGCGATCAGGCTGTTCGGGCTGGAGACAAGCCTAAGCGACTTTCGGGTGCGCTGCACGGCGTGCGGCGGCCGGGCCTACGATGCGCGTGGAGAGGCGACGCGCCAGCTGGGCCACCGATGGGTCGGCTAGTGAACCGCGTCCAAACACCGGGGTGACTTAATGGAAACCGGCTACTGCGCGACACGGCTGAGCTTCAGGTCAGATGAAGCCTGGACTCGGAGGTCATGCTCATTTGGGGTCCGACCCTAGGGTCTTCTTGGCGTTCCATTCAACCGCGAGCTGCTCAGCAGTGGTGATCTGCGCGGGGGTCATCATGCTGGCGACGATTTCTCGTTGTTCAATCGCCCGCGTGTCTCCGTCAGTGGCGACTAGGTTGAACCACTTGTGTGCCTCGACAAGATTTTGCGGAACGCCCTCGCCGAGAAGGCTCATGACGCCAATTTCGAACTGAGCTTTCGCATGACCCCGCTCCGCAGCCATACTGTACCAACGTGCAGCCTCTGCGGCGCTCTTCGGCACGCTTAGCCCCTCTGCGTACCTGACACCCAACAGCCATTGGGCGACGGCATCCCCCTGCTCAGCAGCCAGCCGTAGCCAGCGTGCTGCTTCAAAATCGCTCTTCGGGACGACGTTCCCAAGGTAGTACATCAAGCTCAACGAAAGTTGGGCCGATGCGTTACCCCGATCGGCGGCTAGCTTATACCAACGAACTGCCTCGGCCTCGCTCTCCGGGACGCCCATTCCATATTCGTACATCGCGCCAAGCATGCTTTGCCCAAATGCGTCACCTTGATCGGCTGCTAGCTTGTACCAGCGTGCCGGGTCGGCTTCATGATCCGGTACGCCTGCCTTGTTGTCGTACATAAACGCCCGAGCAATCCTGCCCCACGAATCAGCGTTGCGGACTTCACCTGAAAAATCCTTGGTGCTGCGTGGATCCTGCACCGCCGAAAGTGGATCTGCTTTATCGCCATTGACCTTCGAAGCCCCACACGCGGATAGCGCGATTGCACCGGCTGAAATCAGCAGCAGGCTTCGAAGCGTCGATATCACGGATGCTCCGACTGTTGGCCACGTGGAAGCTGACAGGTATCCAGCGAGCGCTGTCAAGCGAAGGGCCCAAGGCCTACGACGCGTGCGCACGGCCTAAACCGCCTAACGCGCCGGTTTGAGAAGACACCGACAAAGCTGGACAGGTTGTGAATCGCGCCGCGACAGAGTCAACGGCAGCGCCGAACTAAACGCTTTCCCTGAGTATCTATTGCACGCGAACACGCCTACGCTGATCTCAGTTGGGCGTTTCACCGAAACACAGGGGACACTTATGAAGCTTACGCTTCCAATCATTCTTGCATTTGCAATTGCTACACCGGCCGCAGCTCAAGTTTCTGTCGGCGGCTACACGAAGAAAGACGGCACTTACGTCGCGCCGCACATTCGCTCCTCTCCGAACAGCACCAAGGCTGACAACTACGGACCTTCGTCTTCCTCTCCGCTATACACCGGACGGGGATCCGTAACGCCGCCCAACAGCCGCGATGCGGACCGTGACGGCATCGCGAACCGATACGACCAAGACGACGACAATGACGGCCTCTCGGACAATCGGGACAAGTCGCAGTATGGATCGAAGCCCTATTGAAGCGCAGGTCTGTTCGACTCGCCGGCGGGCGCGACATGCAACTCTGCGAATGAGCGAACATCTCATCCACCCGGCGCGGCACGACATGAAATTGATCGCGGTACCAGGTCGGGCTAACATCCAGAATCTCTGGAGCGAAACATGGCCGACCGCGAACCCAATATCGTCACGTCCAGCTTGTCGCGGCAGGTAAGCCGAGACGGAGTGGCGGTCAGTGTTCAGATCTGCCGGCTGGAATCCGAGGCGAAGTGGACGCTGGAGGTTGTGAACGCGGCGGGCACTTCGACCGTCTGGGACGATCTGTTTCCCTCCGATGACGCCGCTAACGAAGAGTTTCTTCGCACAGTTGCAGATGAGGGAATGGCGGCTTTTTTGGATAGCGCGAAGGTCGTGCCATTCCGCCGCTGAGCTGGTGCTCTTGCCACCGGCGCTCTGAAGAAGCGGAGTCAGTTCAGCCGAGTTCGACAAGGGGATGGGTATGAAATGGCTTTTGGTTGGTGTCGCGTTGATCGCCTCAGCGGGTGCCGGTGCAGCCGCGAGCTGGCTTTTTTTCGGTGCCTCCCTCCAAATCAACGTCGATCTCGCGCCCGGAACGGACGTTTCAATCGTCCCAAACGAAGACGCCAAAATGGCGCTATTCAGCGCCGACGAAGCAGCAATCCGCATCGATGCGCCTTGCCTGAAAATTGAGCTGGATCGAGCTGGCTCCGACAACGCCCTGCACTACCAAGAAATGTTGTCGGCTCTTCGCGGTGAGAGTGGCAGGCAAACCTATTTCGACGGTCAAGATGCTAAATCGCTTAGCTATACCTGCGCGGGAGTACTGTACGCCTTCAACTTCGACGAAAGAGGGAACGTAGTTTACGGTGCCTACCGACGAAATCGATGAAGTTGATGACTATCATCCTCTACCGTGGGGCGGCCTCTCCAGCTCGACTTGTTTCTTCGTCAGCGTCAGCAGAAGACCGTTAGGCGACAAATTGGTCCCACAATCGGATCGGACTTCGTCGCAGAAGGTAGTGGCCGATGCCCAGGGCGTTAGGTTGGGAAGTGCAAAGGCGTCGGACTGCGTCCAAAATTGGCCACGGGAGGTGGGGGTGGGTTGGATATGGGTCGAGTTGTTCGTTGCTGCTGGCGGACTTGTCTGGGGCTTTTTCAAAGGCGCGGACCAAGGCGGCATTCTCGTGGCTATTGGATTGGCGATAGCAGCCGCCGGTCTGTCCGCGGTGGGGGTGGAAGGTCTGTGGCAAGGCTCTGCGTTCTTGCGGACCGGGGTTCTGGAGGATCACAGTCTTTCGGCAGTGTTCGGTTTTCAGGGCCAGACTGGGTGGGTGGGCCTCGACATCATCCTGAACCGAATTTTTGAAGCGTCCATTGGATATGTGTGGGGCGGTCTGATGGGGCTGGGCCTCTTCATCACTTGGCTGGGTGAACAAGTGTTCAACTAATTGCTCAAGCGTGCGCCGCTCTGCGGCGGCCCGAATGTCTGCGGCCACAAGCGGGAATTGCCGATAAACGAAGCGATCAGGCTGTTCGGCTTGGAGACAAGCCTCAGCGACTTTCCGGCGCGCCGCACAGTATGCGGTGGCCAAGCCTAAGATGCGCGCGGAGAACGTGAATGATTGACGAGCCGATCGCGTTGGCGCGAGACCTACCGCTTACGAATGTCGGGGACGCTGAGCTCGGCTTGCCATCGGCCTGACCGTTCGACCATCGTCATGCTCCAATCAACGGGAAGGTACGCATATGTTATGGCCGGATGGTGACACCGACAAAATCCTGAAGGAAAGGAGTGGACGCTTTGCGGGCGGTAGGCCTGACCCTTCCGAGCAGCAGGTACCGCTCCTCTTGCGCGATATCGCCGAACAGCTCGTCCGCATAAGCGACTGGCAGATCGCGCAGCACAAACAGCAGGTGAACTTGAATCGCCTCATCGGCATCATAGCCGCTGTTGCGGTCATCGTGGCGGTCCGTCTGGGTATGCTGACGTTCGGCCAATAGTCCGTAGAGTCTCAGCCCGCTTTTTAGTGTCGTCCGAGTAGGTCCTACCCTTCACGATTGTCGATCGGCGGGTAGGAACGGGTATGTTTGTCTCGTGTCAGAACCGCGGGAGGAAGCAACGATAGCACGCACAGGTGTCCAAAATCGACGCGGCGGCCTGATCAGCTGTTGGGGCGAGCCGTCAAATGCGGCGAACGTGGTGCGGACGATGAACCAACGCTGTAGAGGCGCTCGCGTGTTTACACCAACCCCTAAAAGCTCCGTGCAAGCTTCGGTAGATGCGACTAGCATTCTTGTTGCGGATACCGCGTTCATGGCTGCAAGGGAGGGGCATGTCTCGAATGGAGAATGAACATCAGGACGCTGACCATGACCTCGAAGAGGAGAGCGATGAAGTCGAGCAACCCTTGGAGCACGTCGTTGCCGAACTCCAGTTTCGTGTTTTGGAACTCGAGCGCCAATTGCAAACGCTGGTCGATGTGGTGAAGCCCTACAAATCGCGATGGTGGGGCGACTGGAGCTGGCAAGACGTCTTCGGTGTTGGGGCGCTCGCGCTGGGTCCTCTAGCGTTAGCGTGGGCTATCTCTTCGAATCCTCAGCTCGCGTCACCCGCGCTGATAACACTCGTCATCGCAGGAGTCGCCGTCATTGCATGGGGGTTGTTTTCGATCGTCACCGGTTTGCTCAGCAAAGATCAGGACCGCCGTAGCGACGCGATTTTCCTCGGCGCCATGCTGATATTAGGGGCCGGTCTCAACGGACTTATTCCGGTTTCGTCAGTAAGCCCCACCTGGCAGATGCCGCTGTGGCTGGCTATTGTATTTGTAGCGATAGGCGGCCTCGGCTTTTTCGTTTCCGCAAAAAAACGCTGATCCGTATTCGCAATTCCCCAGCATAAGGTCAGTGTGCCGCTAGGTGCACTGCGTCATGATTTAGAAAGCCGAGGAATCCGCTTCTTGTGCCTGTTTACAACCTGCTGGCGGAGGGTTTTCGTGCTAACGAGCGTTCCTGATCAGGAGGCGCGGTATGGTGGCTTTCGGCGCGATGCTGTTGGCGGTTTGCGCAGTCGTGGCAGGCGTCTTCTGCTTCATCGCAGGATCAAGCTGGCTCGGGCTTGGCCTAATTGCTCTGTCTACGGTGTTGGAGGCTTTCGCGTTCCTCTGGGCCGGGCGGGAGGAATAGGGCTCATAGGAACTGGTCTGCGACGGCACCCCGAACCTAGAGACGCCGAGACGAAGACAACGACAGCCGAAGCGATGACAGGGACCGCTCCCAGTATGGGGCTGGTACAAAGTCTCCATGGTGAGTGGGCGCCGCAAGGCGGTCGTGATTTCAGCGATTGAACGGATACATGAGCTCAAAATCGACAGCACATCTACTTCGTAGGCACGCACCGATATTCCCGCGTGTATCTTGCGGCCAGAGCGTTCGCGATATCGGTGCAACCTTCGAAGTCGTCCCAAAAGCCATAAATCAGCGCGACCCGTTCCCATTCACCGAAGACGTTGCCAACCTCTAACCACGCTGCGGGTTTATCGCTCCATGGCGGGATAGGCTCGTTGCAGCCGGTCAGTGCGAGCGTCGCAAGCAGGAAAACCAGTTTCATTTGCCCATCCCCTTCCCACGGCAAAACGGTAGCATCTTTGGTAGTGTCTCAGTTTGAATTAGCCCTTTGAATCGCGGGCAGAGTCAGGGCGATCCAGCCGAAGCTTTTTTGGGGAAAAAGCCGCGCCAGATCCACAACAGCGTCCAGCGGATGCCGATGAAGGCTAGTGCCAGGACGAACGGCAGCAGCACGACAAAAGCTATTGGACCGATCAACGGCGTGTAGTCGGGAACGTGCCGGTAGTTCTCTTCAATCCACTCTGCCGTCAAAGGCGTCGGCTGTGGTGGCGGGTTCTCGACTGCCAGCTTCCAGCCAGGGCTAAGCGTCATGGCCGCGATGGAGCCGGCACCAGCCCACCAGATCACGCTCATGACAATCCAAAGCCGGACCCAACCGGAGAGTTTCATGACGTCCCCCTATGGACTCTTGGCGGCTCAGAAAACGGGCATTCCCTGGTCCCAAAGCTCCCGCTCGAAATCGGTACAAGCCCGTTTCATCTGATCAATTGCGGCTCGCTCGCCCACTAGTACGGGATCTGAAACCTGAACCTCCCAGTTCTTTCTAACGTTGTATTGGAAGTCTTTGCACGCCTC
>Ga0247843_1007183_pt1 | contig 13910 bp, 11 predicted proteins | sample LaCruzMarch2017__FD_192420 | JGI IMG/M metagenome (GOLD analysis project Ga0247843, IMG submission 192420) | Freshwater microbial communities from meromictic Lake La Cruz, Castile-La Mancha, Spain - LaCruzMarch2017_8m | ecosystem: Environmental > Aquatic > Freshwater > Lake | place: Spain...
AAGAAGAAATTTGAAGACCAACTGATAAGAATTGCACTTTTCTTTCTTAAAATTTGATCGTAAAGCAATTATCAAAAAATGAGGATTATCAATAAGTTTGGTTATTTTACTTTAAAAAAATCAATAATTTGCACTATACGATTACAAAATTTAAACTGTTTCTTCAAATGTAAGTTTACTCTTTTGGCTTTCAAAAATGTTTTTGATTGGAACCAATTCAATTTACCTCAAATAGCTCTGTAAGAAAGCTCGATAGTTTTGTCTTTATTTAAAGTCATAGTGCCAGTGTATTCTGCAAGTACCATCAATTGGCAATCCATTGGCATAGGCTTGTTAAAAGTTAAATTGGCCCTTAGATTTCCTGAAAAAAAGAAAAGGATACTAACCTGAGCGGGTGAATTTTAAAATGCTACTAACTTGTAAAGTGAATTTTGAAAGAGGAAACAATGCTTATCAATTTTGTTAAATAGTTTTTGCAATTTTTTTGCCGCAACTTTTTTTGTCCGTCTCTCAACACACACTTACTATTGAGTTGTAATATTTATCATTTATCAAAAACATTTTTTCAGCACTTGCACTTAATATTGAAACTTAATATTAAATAAATACAAGCAATGAAAAAGGGGCATTTACCAACTCTAACACTTGGGATGGCATAGCGAAGTCCAGGTTCTTGGGATGTAGTTAAATCAAAACATTGAAAGTAAGACCCTCCTAGAAAATCTTCGTAACTGATGCCTGATGAAAAGAGCCCATTCATTTGACCATTTGTTAAAAAAAGTCTAAAGTAGTCATTCATAGCATCAAATTCAGACCCAGCTGATTCCAATTGATCAATTGGCACACTAAAAGGAAAAATAAAAAATTATCAAACTACTAATCAAATTGTTATAGTATTCTTTTAATGAGTAGTAAATGCGTGAAAATTTTCTTGACTTGTCCTAAAATAAAGCAAAAAGACTCGAAAAACTTCAAAATTGAATTCAGTCAACATAGACATTTCAACCCTTCAGTCAACTCAAAAAAACATTAAAACCACTTCAAGCATCAACAATGCCAGTCCCAGTGAATAAATACAACACGATGATCGAACAATATCTCAACATCAGAAATTTGATCAACAGACCAGCAATAGACATCAGAGGAGTACGCAACCTCCTCACAAAGGTACAAGAAATGGAAGAGCAAAACATGCACCCCATTACGAGGGACATCATAGAGAGAACCATCTACTACATCATAGACATAAACTACAATGAAGAAGAAAACACAAGAAACGACAAAATGGACATGCTAGCCAAGGTCCTGGAAGACGTCACAAACGTGATAAGATCCGGCTCCTACAACATACAACAGGACATCAAAGACATCTGGATTGCACAAGGACAACTCCTGGAACACGAACCAGATTTTGACAACATGGTGGACATCACAAGATTGATCACCGAGGCCACTATAAATCTCCTGTTCAACACAACAAGGGCAAGCCTCCATCCCCACTGGATATCTTCTGACGAAGAAGAAGAAGAAGAAGAGGAAAATCCAGAAGATGACCACGATGAAATCATCTTCCTGGATGAAGACAACGAGGAAAACAACCCCCCAAATGAGAACAACGAGGCAAACAACCTCCCGGATGAGAACAATGAGGCCAACAACCTCTACTGGACGGATCACTAAAACAACACCCTGTCATGGACAGACCCAGTAATTTAAATGAAGTTGATTTTTTTCATAAAAAGCTATTTTTTTCTTTCTTTCCAATTTTGAATGTAAATGCGTGAAAATTTTCTTGACTTGTCCTAAAATAAAGCAAATTTTAAAAAGAATTAATATCAATTTTCAATGTCTTCATTTAAAATAAAAATATTTACAAAATATTATTAATTACCTGTTAATTTCCAATTGCAAAGATGTTATGTATCGCACACTTGAAGCACCAACATCATTCACAGGTGCAACAGGTGGAACTTGAGCTCTTCGAGTACTTTGAACTGATCTGCCAGATGTGACTGATTGGTCTTCATCTTCATCTGGTTCATAGGTAGGATCATAGTCTCTTGCAAATGGATTTAAACTTCCAAGTAAAGTCCGTGGAGGGGGCACTGGTGGAGAAGTTCGAGTAGTTCTTTTTCCCCGACCTTTGCCTTTTGAAGTTCCTTGTTGAGTATTGTTGCCTGAAAGCAGATCAGAATCTACCACTGGCGTGGAACTATTTTGACGATTCAATTGTTCTTGTTGAGCCATAAACTGGGCAAACATGCGTTCAATGTTTGAAAGTTTATCACGAAGATGATTGTTTTCATTCTGAGAAGAATAACTTTCTCCAGTAAAAGCAGCTTCATTTACTGTCCACTTTCTGTTAAACTGCAACAAGTAAATTAATTTTTATCTAGCTTTTTTATTAAAAGCATTTTATTATTCCTCATAAGTAATAATAAAACTTGCAAGTAAAAAAGCTTTAGAAAAAATTAAATCTACCTCAAAGGGATTTGAACTGTATTGACCAAGTTTGGCATCAGTTGGCACAACCACACAGCAAATTCTCACTGGATTTTCAGAATCCTGCAGGAAAAATGTTTTTTTTACAGTTACTCATTTATTTGTTAATGTACATTCTAAGTTTGCCCACTCTAATTTATTTATAAAAGAGTAACATGTAAACATTTTTCAAGACCAACCGGGAATAGTGCGGGACTGATAAATTGAGAAGAGCCTTTACTGATGGTATGGCATGTGATGCACATGGGTCGATAATGATACACAATAGGTTCACTTGGCCATCGAGACAAAATAGCATTGTACATGGGTGTTGACAAAACACCGACAGGAACATACAGGGACATATTGAGAATTTTAAGCTTATATTCTTCAAGATCAGCTGTTGCATCTTCTTTTGGTGGTCGCATCAAAATAAACTCATCCTTTGCTTTCACCAGAGTAAAATTAATTTTAGTTTCTGAGGGCAAAGGTAGTTCTGCATCTACTAAATCGTGGTATAGTCTGCTCATAAAAATAGCACCATCACTTTTGAAAGGTTTTGCGACATCTCTTCCTTCTCTAAATGGTTCAGCTCGTGAAATCAAGCCTGAATTTGTGTCAACTGGTCCATAAGCTCCAGGATTGTCATCAGCCCAATTTGAACATACTAAAAAACTGTTTTTGGCATCTGGATTATAAGTCATTTTGTTCATCATATAACACTTGTATCCATAAAATGCACTTTGTTTTGAAATCTCTTTATCATTAATGGTCATTGAAACTTTGTCCCACATGGAATGGAGAGTTAAATTGATTACAGAAACTCTGCTATTTGTGTCAGGTAGACTGCCATTTTTTTTTTCAATAATACACTGCACTCTCAAAACTGTTTGATGAATTAAATACACATTTGGAGCATCCAATCTTGGAAACTCAAACTCAATATTGGTAGAGTCTTTTGTTACTCCATTAGTAGGGGGGAATTTTCTTAAGGTTACACAGTTAAATCGTTGATCAGTGGGAAAAGATTGAAAAAATGATTGTCCATAACCCACCGAAGGTATTGTTTTGTTTTCCTGTAAAAATCTTATTTATATAATAGTTGTACTAAAAAATTTAAATGTTGCTTATCAATCAATTTAAGTTTTTTATTACATAAATTATATAAAATATTAACCTGTAGAGTGGCATCCATCATGAAGAAGTTAAATAATGTTTTTTAAATGACACTAAATTTGTGAGCTGATTTGAGTTTTTTGGACCCTTTGCCAATTTTTTTAATTTGCATTGGTTCACTTTGAATGTTTGTTTTTGTTTCAGATTTAACTTGAGAAAGAACTGTAGAAGGGTCAAATTTCATTTTTTTAATTTTTATGACTGGATTTGTCATGGCAGAGTAAACATTATCTTCAAGTTTATGTTTTTGAGCTTGATTCAAATTTTCAAGCACCAAATCAGATTGGCCAAACCCAGTTTGAGTTGTTGGTAATGTTTCAGTTTTTACACTTTCAGTTTCAATTTTAGGTGCAACTATCTCATCTTTTTGAAGTTTTTTATTTTGTTGATAGGGGGAAGATGAACCCCGCAATGGCAAATAAAAAGTACTCATATTTGCAATTTTGCCAAAACCTGGTATTTGGAGAGATTCACTTTGAAAGTTGGACAGATTTAAATGTTCAGCAAAACCTACACTATTGCATTGGGGAGCAATTTTACTCAAAAGTTTGTATTGCATCATTTTGGCTGTTTATTCTTCATTAAAAAGAGTATAAAATAAGTGAGGATAGAGTGAGGCAAATTGTTTAAGCATTTTAACCCTTGTCACTTTGTCAGTCACATTTGTATTTAAAATTTCATTAAATGCCCGACTGCTTTCAAATTTAGCTCTTAAAAGTTTAAATCTTTTTGAACTTTTGACAATTTTAAATTGGGCAGCTTTCATTGGAATGACACCGTTGGCTATCAAATGCAAAATTCTAATAACTATATTTAATTGGCGATCATTTGCATTTTCAATTGTTTTAAAATTTAAAAGATTGTTTCCAGTGTACAAGTTTTTTAAGAAACTCTTATGATTTATCATCAAGGAACGTAAGTACGGAATGTCCAATCGTAACTCGCTCATTTTAAATTATTGCAATCTTATTAGATGAATGTCAATTTGAAATTCAATGGCAAAATCTTCACTATCACGAGTGGCCCTTAATTGTTTTATTAAAGTATATTTTGGCCAAAAGTCAATTGCAATTTCAATAAAATTACTTGGAGTGGTTATGGTAAACCATTTGATGGGAGATAAATCATAGAAAGCGTGTCTTTGATTCAGACTTGAACCCCCAATTTTTAAGAAAAATGATCCAATGGTTGGATTATAACATTGAACTCCGTTTTTAGTGTGCTGATAACCTGTAATTACATTTGCACTTAAATTTACACTATTCATAATGTTTGTTTTTGTAATGTTTTCTGAATGAGCTTTGACACAGTTAATGCCCAAGTCCCACGTTCCATTTGAAATATTTGCATTTTCTAAACAAAGTTCAGCTCTTATTACGTTATTAGAATTTGTGTATTTTCCTTGCACAGTGACAACTTTTGTTGGATTGTGCAAAACATTGACTTTTGTCACATTCATTATGTTTCTTCCTTCATGTTTTTGTCTGGCACCCAAAGATTGAACTTGCTGTTGTAAGCAATAAAAATGTCATATTTTATTACTATTAAATATTTTCTATTAGTTCTACCCTAATTCATTTAAAAGTTAATAAAAAATAACCAAAATGTTTTTAAAGTTGCCCGCGGCTAAAAAGCGGCTAAAAGCGGCTAAAAAGCGGCTAAAAAGCGGCTTAAAAGCGGCTAAAAAGTGACTAAAAAGCGGCTAAATTAAAAAAAGCAGTAACATTAAAAAGTAAGATCTAACAAAATATTCACTTTTATTACTTTGGATAGTAGAGGAATTTGACAAAAGAAAACCTTTCTCCATTCACAACTTTTGTTTTCAAAATTTTTTGAACTTCAAAAAAAGTTCCACTCGATGGTTCAGGAGCCAAAGTAAGATTCTAGAAAAAAAAAATCAAAGCTGAGTTTCGAACCCGGCAACTATAGTTTAAAAAAGATAATTTTTACGTGCTCATGCTCATACCAAATAGTTCCAAAAAATTTGCTCCTTCCCTTTTTTGCCAAAACATAGGCTTGCTCGCTTTTGATAACAGCTTTAACAGTTTCCTCCCCGGAAACCGAAAAACATCCAGTCCATCAATTTCAAGTTGTGCCAATTATATTACAACATGAGCTCAATTGCACCGCTTTATCAACTCGGCCAGCAAGTCCTATGACGAAAGTCTCTTCAAATTAGTTTACACAGATAAAAAAATACCCCAAAGTTAAAATAATTTAACCTGTTGATAAAACCGTCCTTTGATTGGTGTTCCTTGCAAATCTTTGAGTTGATATAATGGAGGATTTACAAGACTGTCCACTTTGTATATTGTGTAAATGCATCCTCTCTGAAAATAAATTAAAATAGAGGAGAAAAAGTTATTATATACCTAAAAGAAAAATTTGGAACCTCCCCATTTGATGACGTGTCAAAAAAATCTAATGACGTCAAAATTTTTGCTTCATAAAAAACCTCCAGTTTTTTCATTGCAGCTTTTCAAAATTATTTTCTCGCCCTCTTTTTTTCACAGAGTCAATGTAAATTTACCGCCATTTACCATTTCCATTTCATAAAGAAATGTTTATTTCGTGCATTTCTCCTGAACTACATGCACTGAGAAAGGAACAAAGAAAGAAACAAACCAATGTAAAGAAACTCCTCTCGTGCAACCAAAAAAACTTATTCACAGATAAAGTGAGAATTTGCCTCTTAAAAATAATTCCTCTGGCAAAAAGGCAAACGACAAAAATTCTTTGTGCTAAGAAAAATTGCCTGCATCAAAATTTATGCTGTATTTTATTTACTTTTAAAATTTTCTGGTAGAAACAGAATGTATTCTGTTTAGAAAATAATTTTTTGAAAACTAAATGAAAATGCTCTGTACCCGATTTTTTTTATTTACTATTGTTATCTCTTTAGAAACATTCAAAGTTCAACAGAATATTTTGCAACAAGAAGAAAGATTTTTTGGGTCAGCATTAAAAAAAACACAACTATCAAACTTTATGTAGTATTTTATTTACTAATGCTATTTTGAATTACAACCAAACTAAATCTTTACAGAAATGAATCCATTTTTAGTTTAGCAACTTACAAAAATAACATGTTCCTTTTTTATGAAGTATTTTATGTAGCATTGAAAAACATCAGTGCGTTTAAAACTAATTCTATATCTCCAAGATATTTTCCAAATCTCACCTGAGTATCAAAAGACTTTGTAAAGCTTGAAGTTTTGTTGTCCAAGTAGACAAATGTTCCAATTTGAAATTTTGACAAACTATTTTCATAGTATTCTTGATTGGCATTTTGAGTGTGAAAATCAGGCTCTTTATAAACTTTGACACCCACATTTTGTCTTGCTTGATAGACTTTAGCTCCATCAGCCAAAGAATTAATTTCTGATGGGGCCACAAACCCTAACTTTTTTCTGGGTATTTCATTTAGACCATCTACAACTTTTTGCAAATAGTTTGGCCATTTGTCATCCATCTTTTCTCTCATCATTCGATATAATTTTCTTTTAACTAAATAAATGGCTTGTTCGCTAAAACTAGCTTTGTGGGTCAAATGCTTTGTAGTAAATCTTATGTTGTGTTTTTTGAACAGGGCTTTATTTCCTATAAATTCTGTGCCCTGGTCGGTTTGCAGTTTTTGAATTGGGGTGTGCATTTGACCAATGATTTTTTCAATTGCAACTCCTACTTGAGCTGCAGTTTTCTTTTTTAATGGCTCACAGTAAATATGTCGGCTAAAAACATCAATAAAAAGAAGAAAGTACTTGAAACCCATCACAGGAAACATGTATGCCAGATCCAGCATAACTAATTCTCCAAAAGCTTGAACATCATAAGATCGAAGGGGATATTTTCTTTGTTTTCTTTGATGAATTAGGTAATTTGCATCTTGTTTTAGCAAATCTAAAATTCTTTTTTCACTTACATCCTCATTAAAATCAGTGTACAAAAACATTTTAAACACTCGAACTCCAGAAAAACTACCGGGCCAATCTGGTTTGTGATATAAAGCAAGTAATTCTTCATCGGATAACATGTTGCTATGCAAAATATTTTACAGAGTTGACTACAAATAGAACAAAGCAAAGTAGCATTGATTGTTTTCACTCAACTACATAATATTTCAGTATTTTTGCATCACTTCGAATATTTTGAGTTACATAACACAAAGTCTCACACACACACTCACACACACTCACACACACTCATACATTTGCGCAAACCTGTCTCTATTGTTTGTGCAAACCATTTAAAAACCACACCTTTACAAAAACGCCAGCCCTTTAAACATCACTTTTTTATTGCCCTTAAGTAATCTCTTCTGTTAAAATAAGAAGATTTTTTTTCTTTTTCTATTGAACCATTTTTAACAAGTTTGCAGAAAGCAGCCAACAAAGTATTGATTTTTGTGATACAAAGAGTTGAAATTATATGTACTGCAAGTCTTCTTCAAAAAGAAAGGGCTAGAGCAAAAGTAAAAAAAGGAAGGGGGGAGGTATATAAAGAAATCATCAACTGGGCATTGGTTAGTTTGAAAACAATATTGTTGCAACTAAGTTACTAGTTATTACAAAAAATTCAAAAAATGGCGAATCAAAGAGACCTTTTTTACAAATATAAATTGCTTAATCTTTAAAGATTAAAAAAAAAACATTTAAAAATGGCATCTCGAAGGGACCTTTTTTACAAATATAAATTGCCTCATCTTCAGCGACTACTGGAAAATCAATCTGCAGTAAATTCAGAGGAACAAATTGGAGGAAAAGTTTTAACTCGTGCAGAAGAAAAAAAATTAAATGTATCTGCTTCAGAACACAAAGAAACACCAAATCTGTACGACAATCCAGTTCCCAGCACCAGTACAAATCAACCTCCTCTTATGCGAGCTTACAAAAAAACAGCACAAAGAAACATAGTAAGTAATTGCATTACAATTTAGTAGCCGCTTTTAATCGGCTCCAATTTAAGAAAAATTTAAATTTGAATAATTTAACCTGTAATAAAGCCGCTTCAAAACGGCTGCAATTATCTGAGAAAAAAATGTAAATTTAAACTGAATTTAAATTATTTCTTTTCAGCCTACTTCAAAAGCGAACGTTTCTTTTGCTGATGACACTACTTCAGAATCTCCTCTAAATCTTTCAACTGAACCCAAAATTACGGGTGAATTTGAAAAAGATTTTTCAAAAAAACAATTATCCTTTGAAGATGCCACTCCCATATTTAAAGGAGACTCCGTCAAAATTTATGTTGAAAAGGTTGGTTTTATGCGACAAAAGAAATTTCTTCTGGATGATCATCAATTCATCGTCAAAGTCGAATCTTTGTCAAATAAAGCACCTTTGTTGTCAAGTATTTTAGATGTATTGGAAAAAAGTTTAGAATTCATGTTAGATAATTTAAGATTGTACTACAAGCCAGAAGACAAAAATTTAGTTTACTTGACTCTTCATCAAAGCGAAATGGACTCTGCAATGAATTCGGGAGCTTTTGAAATTTCAACCACGTCTAATGCTGTGATTTTGTCTCATGTTTTAGGTATGTTTAATAGATTTATTAGGTCCAATGCATCTTTAAGATTAGAAAAAGATTTTTCTGTTTATTTTAGAGTTTTATCAGCTGCACACGTTAATGATGCTTCTAATAGAAGAGGTGCAATTATTCGTGAAAAATTTAATAAAAAGCAAAATTATAAGTTTGGCTGTTCAGAAGAATCATCTGTGATAAAACGTAAAGGTTGTTTAGAAGTACCAATTGGGTACACTCAAAATCCCCAAGCTTTTAAAGATGAGTGTTTGTTGACTCATATTGTGTTGGGATATTATTGTTTTGCTGAAAAATTTAAAATTGTTACAGAAAATAACATTACCTTTAAACAACTAACCAAAATCAATTCCAAAAATAAAAATGTTCAAAATAAAGCTGGAAATTTATTGCAATCCTTGATATTGCAAATAAAAACAAAATTTAATTTATCACTACATGGTCCTTATACCTTTAATGATTTAGCTCCTATTCTTTCAAAGCACTATAATTGTCAAATACATTTAATAAATGGCATAGAGCAAACCCAAGTAGGTCTTCTATCTGAACCGGAAACTTTTGACGATTCCAAGCATCAAATTTATTTACTGTCTACTTTGTCAAATCATGTTATTCTAATTTCAAATCTTAAAACCTTTTTTAGTCACAATCGAAAAGTTTGTTTGGAATGTAAAAAAAGTTTTAGTAAAAATCATTTTCATGTATGTAAAGCTAGAACTATGTGCCATAATTGTAAAAGTTTTTATGCAAGTTTATCTACAATTGATATTACCTCCATACGTTACTGTGATAGTGAAATTGAAGTACCTCTTGATAATCCAATAATTTGTGTTAAATGTGAAATGAAATTTTTAACCCAAAAATGTTATAATTTGCACAAAGCTGTATGTTATTCTAGATGGCATTGTCAAATTTGCTCAAGAACTTTTAATGTTTCCCCAAAGAGTGCTCAACAAATTAAACAAGAACATGTGTGTTATTTAGCTTCAAAATGTCAAAACTGTAGAGTTAGTTATGCTTCCGACGAATATCATTTATGTGCAATTCCTAAAACAAAAGGAGACAAATATTGGCCTAATTTAGTATTTTTTCAGTTTGCAGTTCAAAATTTAAATTCCGAAAATTGTTTACCTTGTTTTGAATTACAAAATCAATATTGCAAAGATAATAATTTGGAATATTGCAAATTTAAAAAAGAAAAAGTATTTGGTAAGATTTTGTGTCCCATTCATTCAGTAAAAACAATCAGCAATAATAAACCCAATGCTTGTGTCATTTTTCGAGAAATTTCTAGAGGCGAATTCAAAGAATATATTTTGTGTGATGATAGTCTTATGTCAGATGTGTCAGACCAACCTAAATGTGATTTTAAGTATCTTTACTGTGATTCTAGTGTTGAGCTACCTCATCAAAATGTCAATATAGGTGGTCGTAAAAGAGTGAGGACAAATGATTTTACCTGTAAGCTTGCAATGTTATCTAACAAATCTCAAAAAACAATGCTTGATAAATTTTTACTTTTAGTTTCTCAAAGAGACTGGGAAAATTCTGTTTATATTAGTCACCAGGCTCAGCAAGTTAACTTACCTTCAATTTTAGAAGCATTTTTATCTTTAGGTGTTACACCAAACATTATTCAAAAAAATTTATCTCTTCACAGTTTAGAAATTGATTTTTTGAAATCTAGATTTTTAAATGGCTCTTCATTTCTATCTGGTACAGTGGAAGAGATTTGCTTACAATTTAATGTTGCTTTTGAGCCAAGTTATTTTCCAGAAAATTTTAATTGTCAAGAAAATTATAATTATTCAGGTACTTATCCAGATGTCCAACAATATTTTTTGTTTACTGATTCAAAATTGGAAAGAGAGAAAAAAATAGCTTTTTATGAAAAAAATCAACTTCATTTAAATTACTTTGATTTTAAAAACAGTCTGCTAAAACATTTAAAAAACCAGTGCCAAGCGTTTACTATTTCTTGTTTAAAATTTTTAAAAAAATCTATTGACTTCCAAGTGCAGCTACAAATTCATTTAAATATTTCAAGTAAAACCATAATTCATCCTTTTGGCCCTAAATGTAGTTCTATATCTTCTCTTTCTTTTAATCAATTTGCCCTGTATTACCTTCAAGATGTTGATTTATTTGCCACTAAGTTTGATTACACTGGAGGTTGTACCAGGGTTTCCTCAGTAGAATATGAATTTGCTTGTTATTTTGATTTTCTTAACCCCGAGCTTAAATACGAGCATGCTTTTAATTGCGCCAACGGTCAAAGAACTTTTGGTCATTTAAAAGCAGACTTGTATTCCCCTGTTACAAAAACAGTGTATAATTTTCATGGCTGTGCTTATCATTTTTGTGATTCTTGTGATGCAATTTCTAAAGCCAAAAAAAATGACAATGGTGAACCTATGAATTATTTGAAAATTCCCTACAGTACACTTAAAATTAGGGACGACAAAGCAAAAGAAATGCTGCTTGGCAAATTTGGCAATGACGTAAAAACTGTAAAAATAATGAAAGAATGTCAATGGAAGAAAATTAAAAAAGATGATTTTTGGGAATTATTTCTTGTTCAAAATGATGATTTTGTAAAAAAAAGACCCAAATCTAGGCTAATACCTCGAATTTGCATCAGATCTGGCTTTTTAGAAACTTATATTTTGCGTTGGCAACAAAAAGATTTTCCCAATGAAACCTTTTATCACAGTGATTGCAATGGCATGTACGCCTACATAAGTTTAAGTAACGAGTTTCCTGTTGGCCCCTATGACGTTTTACTCAAAAAAAATTTAGAAGGAAATATTAAATTTGACCCTCAACTTAAAGCTCATTTTTATAAAGGGCAACCAATGAGTGGCAGTGCTGCCCATGTTCGAATTTTAGCCCCTTGCGATTTAAAAAAACCTTTTCTTTCATTTAGATCTTCCAAAGAACACACTTTTATGGGCCTTTGTCGCTCTTGCATTGAAAATAATGACGAAAATTCTAAAACAAAATGCTCTCATGTCTCCCCAAACTCTCGTTACTTTGAATCATGTTGGATGGTTACTGAACTTGATAAAGCTGTTTCTTTGGGATACATAATTTTGGAATGGTTTGAGGTTCATTTTTTTTCTAAAAGGTTACCATTGTTATCTAGTTATGTGTCTATTTTAAGTGCTCTTAAACTTCAAAATACTGGCTGTGATTTAAATTTTACCTTAGAGCAAAAACAACAATATTGTGATGACATTAACGCCAAACTAAAAGTACCTTCTCAATTTCAATTAACTCCTTTAAATATTTCGGAAAATTCGGGTCAAAAACAATTTTACAAATCAATGCTAAATAATTATTTAGGCAAATTTATTCAAAACACTCAGCACAGCACCTTCAGATTTGTTCAATCACAAACTGAATTGGAAAAATATTGTTTCAACCCCGACAATGAAGTAATTGGCATTTACCCCTATACGGAAGATTTGTGTCAAGTTGAATACAAACCTATTTTAAAAAATGTTAAACCCAGTAAAAAAGCTAACCTTTACATTGGAGCTGAAATAATAGCCAAAGCAAGAGTTTATATTTATAATTGCATTGAAACTTTAGAAAAAGCTTCCGCCCGAATTTTTTTTGTTGACACTGATGGTATTGGCTATTCTTTAGACAAAAGCATCAACAATCCCCTACAATTTTCCAACTGTACTGGTGATTTTAAGGCTGTGCAAAGTAATATTGTGAGCTTTCATGCCTTAGGAAATAGAAATTATACAATTGGCTATATTGATTCCTCAGATGTGTTAAAATATGATTATAAAGTTAAAGGCCTCTCATTAACAAGTGAACATGTCAGAAATATTATGTCACCTAATTTATATGAAAACTTTTTAGACAAACATTTCAAAGAAGAATTTGATCAAATTTATTTACCTCAAGTTAAAAATAAAGTAGATATGGCGAGTAAACAATCAAAAGCAACAATGCACACAGTCAAATTTACAAACAATTTATTTGTCAAAAGATATATTAATTCAAATGCAGCCCAACAAACTTATGAAACATTTCCGTATGGATTTAAAGAGTAATAAAATTGATTTATTTTACATGTGTTTTATTTAGGCATCTGAAAGAACAAAACAAATTGGTCTAATAACTCCATTGACTGGAAATATATCTGTTTTGATGCAAAAGTCGGGAGTGGCAGTTTGACTATCTCCATCAATCAAAATATATTTATGTTTATCATTGGGATTTTGTTTTTTTAAAAGTTTAAAAGCCTCTATTAGAATCTGAGGTCGGTTTGGTTCTATTTCCCCCCCAATATTTCTTAATAAAGTTTTATCACAATTGGAGTTGAAAAAAACTTTGTAGTTGCATTGCCTTACAATTGTTTTGGACTTACTACTTTCGTAGTAGTTTTGAGTGCAAAATGCAATTGAACACCCTTGATGATGGCTGTTTTGCACAAAACACTGTTCAATAAATGGGTCAGCAAAAAGTTGTTTGACCAAGTCATCAATTAGAAGTAATTTTGGCAAAGTGTCTGACTTGACTTGATTTGGCGTTGGCAATCCTAAAACTAATTCCATTTCTGGGCACATTGCTTTAAGCTTGTTAAAAAACTCTTGGTGCAAATCAGCATTGTGAGCAGGAATACAATACATGATTCTTGAGAAATGCGTTGTAAAGAGAGTTTTTCGATGTTCAATCATTTTCATCAAAAATGT
>Ga0247843_1007184_pt1 | contig 13909 bp, 13 predicted proteins | sample LaCruzMarch2017__FD_192420 | JGI IMG/M metagenome (GOLD analysis project Ga0247843, IMG submission 192420) | Freshwater microbial communities from meromictic Lake La Cruz, Castile-La Mancha, Spain - LaCruzMarch2017_8m | ecosystem: Environmental > Aquatic > Freshwater > Lake | place: Spain...
GGGCTGCGGCAAGAGCACCATCCTGGCCGCCATGGCCGGGCTGCTGCGCCCAGAGGAAGGCCGCATCACGCTGGATGGCGTGGCCCTGTTCGACGCCGCCACCGGGCACGTCACTCCGCCCGAGGCGCGCCGCTGCGCCATGGTCTTCCAGGATGCACGCCTGTTCCCCCACATGTCGGTCGAGGGCAATCTGCGCTTCGGCCTGCGCCGCGCACCGCGCGATGCCGCCGGCCCCGGCTTTGAGGAGGTGGTGGCGCTACTCGGCGTCGGGCATCTGCTCGGCCGCCGCCCACAGGCGCTGTCGGGGGGCGAGCGGCAGCGCGTGGCTCTCGGCCGCGCCTTGCTGGCCCGCCCGCGCCTGCTGTTGATGGACGAACCGCTGGCCGCGCTGGATGGCGCCCGGCGCGCCGAGGTGCTGCCCTTCCTGGCGCGACTTCGTCAGGCTGCGCGCACCCCGATCCTCTATGTGACGCACGCGCTGGACGAGGTGGATGCGCTGGCCGACCGGCTGGTGCTGCTGGAGGCCGGCCGCGTGCTGGCCGAGGGCCCGGTCGAGGAGATCGCGGCCCGCACCGACCTTCCCCTGGCCGCGCGGCGCGATGCCGGCGTGCTGGTGGCCTGCACCGTCATCGCGCGCGATCCGGGGCATGGGCTGACGCGGCTCGGCTTCAGCGGGGGCGAGCTGGTCACGGCGCTCCGCCCGGAGCCGCCGGGCGCCAGGCTGCGTCTGCGCATCCGCGCCCGCGACGTGGCGGTGGCGCGCCAGCGGCCGGCGGATGTCTCGATCCAGAATATTTTGGCCTGCACGCTCAGCCGCATCCTGCCCGCCGCGACCCCGCATGAGGCGATGCTGGACCTCGATGTCGGCGGCACGCCCATCCTGGCGCGCGTGCTCCGCGAGAGCGTGGGCCGGCTTGCGCTGGCGCCGGGCCAGCCGCTGTTCGCGCTGGTGAAAGCGGTGGCCTTCGACCAGGTGACGGGGCCGGGCCCGACCGACGCGGGCGCGGGCAATATTTGATCTATTTTCTATATTGTTACGCAGATTAATTCTATCGCGTGATGGAGAATGATGAATTTCGGCGCTTATACGCTGCTTTCGCATCGGTGGAGCCAACCACCCGCCGAGGCGCCGGTTGCCCCATGCCGACAACCTCACCTCGCTCGCCCTCCGGCAACGCCCATACCCCTCCGCGCCAGGGCGGCAACGGCGCCGCCGCCGGCATGGTTGGTGTCCGCCAGCGCCGTCCTGACGCTCGGCGAGGCATCCCGCATGCAACTTTACCCTTCGATCAGCAGCCATAGGGTAACGCGCGCTGGCGGTATCTCCGCCGCCTGAGAGGAACACCCCATGTCGAATCGCATCCTGGCGGCCGCCATCATCGGCGGCGTCACGCTCGGCCCGTTGCTGGCGCCGGCCGACGCCCAGAACTTCAGCCGCCCGCCTTCCTTCGGCACGGTGAACCTCAGCGCGAATTTCGCGCCCGACCCCTACAATGTGAATGTCACCGCCGGCGGCACCATCCCGGCCGAGCGCCTGGGCGGCGCGCAATGCGTCGGCACCATCGCCGATGCGCCGGATGTGCGGCTGAACTATCGCGCCGGCCAGGGGCTGCCGCTGTATCTCTCGGTCGTCTCGCGCGGGGATACGACGCTGGTGGTCAACCTGCCGAACGGCCAATGGGCCTGCAACGATGATTTCCAGGGGGTGAACCCCGGCCTGGTGTTCCGCAACCCGCAATCCGGCCAGTACGACATCTGGGTCGGTCACTATGAGCGCGGCTCGCGCCTGCCCGCGCAGCTGCGCATCTCCGAGGTGCCGCCGAACTGAAGCTGCTATGCTCCCCTTCGGTCATTCACCGCCGGGGCAAGCATGGACGAGATCACCTTCCACACCAGGCTGCTGCGCGCGGGCACCATCCTGGATGTCGGCGCGCATGATGGGCTGCTGGCCTTGCCTTTCTCACGCCTGCCCGGCTGCCGGCTGCTGGCCTTCGAGCCGCTGCCCAGCGCCTTCGACCGGCTGGAAGCCGCCTTCCGCGCCGCCCATGGCGAAATCCCGCCGCATGTCACGCTCTATCGCCAGGCGCTGGGTGCGGCAGCGGGCAAGCTGATCCTGTCGGTGCCCGTGCTGGATGGCGTCGTGCAGGAACAATGGGCCAGCACCGCCAAGGATTACGCCGGCCATGCCAGCGTGACGGTGCAGCAGCATGCGGTCACCGTGATCCCGCTCGACACGCTCGGCCTGACGGACCTGACGCATGCCAAGCTGGACGCCGAGGGCTTCGAGTATGAGGTGCTGGCCGGCGCGCGGCAGACGCTCGGCCGCTGCCGCCCGGTCCTGTCGCTAGAGTTGGAGGAACGTCATCGGCCGGGCAGCAGCTGGGCGGTGCCGGCCTTCCTGGATGGGCTCGGCTATGAGGTGCGCTTCTGGCATGCGGGCGACTTCCACCCGATGGCCAGCCTGGACCGGGCGACCATGCAGGTGGCCAGCCCGGACCCGGCGGATTTCAGCGCCTCCGACCCCTACATCTTCACCTTCTACGCCTGGCCGCGCGAAGATGCGGCCTGGGCGCTGGCGAAGCTGGCCGGGTAGCTACTCGGCCGCCTGGGCTGGCAGCGTGGGTGCGGCCAGCAGCTTCGGCGGCGCGACGATGGCGGCCAGCGGCTGGCGCGGCAGGGCGGGCAGCCATTGCACATCCTCGATATCGGCGGCCCCGCTGGCCAGCATCGCCAGCCGATCGAAGCCCAGCGCGATGCCCGAGGCCGCGGGCATGCCGAATTCCAGCGCGGCCAGGAAATCCTCATCCACTTCCCAGCCGCGCTCGCCGGTGATGTCGCGCCGCGCGGCCACGTCGCGCTCGAAGCGGGCGCGCTGTTCGGCCGGGTCGGTCAGCTCCTCGAAGGCGTTGGCCAATTCGAGGCCGGCCACGAACAGCTCGAAGCGCAGCGCCTGGCGCCCATCGCGCGGATCGCGGCGGGAAAGCGCGGCCTGGGGCGTGGGCCAATGCGTCAGGAAGGTGGCGCGGCCGCGGCCGAGCCTGGGTTCCACCCATTGCAGCATCAGGCGGAAGAACCCGTCTTCCCAGCTATCCGTCTCGGGGATGAACAGGCCGACGCGATTGGCGGCGGCGCGCAGCCGGGCCGCATCGCCCTCACCGGTGCGGGCATCGACGGTGCCCAGGATATCCAGGCCCCGGCAATGGCGGGAGAAGGCGGTCTCCACGCTCAGCCGCTCGAACGGCAGCGACAGGTCGCAGCCCACATCGCCATGCGCCACCATCTGCGGCGCGACCGAGCGGACCAGAAGCTCGGTCTCGGTCATCAGCTCCGCCATCGTCAGGGCGGGGGCGTACCATTCCAGCATGGTGAATTCGGGGGCGTGGCGCGGGCTTGCCTCGCCGTTCCGCCAGACGCGCGCGAATTCGAAGACCGGCCCGGCACCGGCGACCAGCAGGCGCTTCAGCGCCATCTCGGGCGAGGTGCGCAGCCACAGCCTGGTGTCGGCACCCACGCCCAGATGCGGGCGGTAATCGGTGGCGAAGCCGCGCAGATGCACCTCCATCCCGGGTGCGGGCACCAGGGCGGGCGTCTCGACTTCCATGTACCCGCGGTCGGACAGGAAGGTCCGGACGGCGGCGGTCAGTTCCGCCCGGCGGCGCAGGAAGGGCAGCCGGGTGGCGAGCCGTTCCGGGTGCCAGTTGGGAGTTTGGGACATAGGGCCATCCTCGCTTTGCGTCAGCTCGTTGCTCGCGCGGTTCCCCGCGCGCGCGGGCAGCGAACCATGGTCCCCCGGGGCGTGCGCCGCCGCACCACATGCCCTAGGCTGGCGGAACATGCGCCCGACCGAGCCCAGTTTCCAGCGCGAAGCGCACCCGCCCCTTCACGGGACCCTTCGCACGCCCGAAGCCCTTGTGGCGGCTGGGCTTTTGCCCGCCGCCGCGCTGCCGGCGGCCAGCGCCGTCGCGGCCCGCTACGCGGTTGCCGTGACGCCTTCCATGGCGGCCTTGATCACCGCCCCGGACGACCCGATCGGCCGGCAATACCTGCCGGACGCGGCGGAGCTGGTCACCACCGATGAGGAGCTGGTCGACCCCACGGCCGACGCCCCCTTCACGCCGGTGAAGGGCGTGGTGCATCGCTATCCGGACCGGGCGCTGCTGAAGCCCCTGCTGGCCTGCCCCGTCTATTGCCGCTTCTGCTTCCGGCGCGAGGTGGTGGGCCCCGATGGCGGCCTGCTGACCGAGGCCGAGCTGGAGACCGCGCTCGACTGGTTCGCCGCCACGCCCACGGTGCGGGAAGTGATCCTGACCGGCGGCGATCCGCTGATGCTCAGCGCGCGACGGCTGGCGGGGCTGCTCGGCCGCCTGGCCGCCATGCCGCATATCGAGCTGCTGCGCATCCACAGCCGCGTCCCGGTCGCCGATCCGGGCCGCGTGACGGCGGCACTGGCGGCGGCCTTGGCCACCGCGAAGCCGCTGTTCCTGTGCGTCCACGCCAATCACGCCAGCGAATTCACCGAGGCCGCGGGCCGCGCCCTGGCCCGGCTTCGCGCGGCCGGGATCATGCTGCTCGGCCAAAGCGTGCTGCTGGCCGGGGTGAATGACAGCGAGCCGGCGCTGGAGGCGTTGTTCCGGGCCATGCTTCGGCATGGGATCAAGCCATACTACCTGCATCAGCTGGACCCTGCCCCGGGCACGGCGCGCTTCGCGGTGCCGCCCGAGCGGGGTGTGGCGATGCTGAAGGCGCTGCGCGGCCGGCTGTCCGGGCTCGGCCAGCCGCTGTTCGTGCGCGAGACGCCGGACGGCGGCGGCAAAGTGCCCGTGGCCGGCCCGGCCGGTTGAACGAGGGGCTGTTTTTCATCGCCCGACACGCTATGGCAGACGGCGTGAAGGCACGGTGAAAGTGCCGCCTCGACCCCTGGGAGCAGTCCGGATGACGATCAATCGCAGAACGCTTGCGCTGGCGCTCGGTGCGCTGGCCACCCCCATGGTGGCCCAGGCCCAGGCCTGGCGTCCGAGCCGGCCGGTCCGGCTCGTGGTGCCCTTCGCGCCCGGCGGCTCGAACGATATCGTCGCGCGCATCATCGGCGAGACGGTCTCCAACACGCTGGGCCAGCCGCTGATCATCGAGAACCGCGCCGGCGCCGGCAGCGTGATCGGCAGTGAGTTCGTGGCGCGGTCAGCGCCCGATGGACACACGCTGCTGATCAACAGCGCGCATTCCACGGTGCCGGCCATCGTGGCGCGGGTGCCCTATAATGCGGTGACGGACTTCGCCGGCGTGGCCGTGGCGGGCTTCTCGCCGCATGTGCTGGTCAGCAATCCCCGCCTGCCGGCCGGCAATGCGCGGGAATTGCTGGCGCTGCTCCGCGCCAACCCGGGTCGCTACAACCAGGCCACCGCCGGCATCGGCAGCAGCACCCATGTGACGGCTGAACTGCTGAAGGCCGTGCTGCAGGTGCAGACCGAGCTGGTGCACTATCGCGGCGGCGGGCCTGCCGTGGTGGCGCTGGTCGCGGGCGAGTCGCATTTCGGGACGCCGACCATGGCTTCCTCGCTGGGCCAGGTGCGTGGCGGCGGCGTGCGCGCCCTGGCCGTGCTGGGCGAGACCCGCAGCGCCGCGCTGCCGGACGTGCCGACGGCGGCCGAAGCCGGCATGCCGGGCGTGGTGCTGGAGGAATTCTTCCCGATCCTGGCCCCGACCGGCACGCCGCCGGCGGTGCTGGCCGCCCTGTCCGCCGCCTTCACCAATGCCATCACGCAGAATGCCGGGCGGATGCAGGAACTGGCCGGCGTCTCGCCGCGGCCCGGCTTCGACACGCCCGAGACCGTCATGCGGGTCGTTCGCGAAGGTGTCGAAAGCTACACGCGGATCCTGCGCGCCGCCGGCGTCCAGCCCGAATAGTCTGGCGGCCCCCCCGCCCAGCCTGGGCCGGCGGCAATATGAGGAAAGGGGCCAGGCCCATGCGGCTGCTCGCGATCATGTTCCTGGCCGCTGGCCTGGGCTCTGCCTCGGCGCAAGGCCTGCCGGGGCTCGGCGGTGGGTCCTCCCTGCCGCCCGGACTCTCGGGGCTCCCTGGCCTCGGCCAGCCCGAGACGCCGGAGCAGAAGCGTGCCTTCTGCCAGCGCGTCGGGCAGGCCGCCGCCAGCTGTGGCCTGACGCTCAGCGTCAGCAACATGACCAGCTGCCTGGTGCGGACACTGCCACCCCAGGATTCGCTGCGCGTGGCCCAGGTGGCCGAGCGCGCCCGCGGCAGCGCGGGATCGCTACTGTCCGAGTGCGGAATCGGCCTGCGATAAGGCCGCCTTCGCGGACGCCGGCGGCCCGCGGTTGACAGGACCGCGGCGATCCGCGATACGGCCCGACCCAAGTCACCGACCGCCCGCGGCCCCCCGCCGCCTGGCCCGAGCAGAAAGTAACTTCCATGTCCCGCCGCTGCGCGATCACCGGCAAGGGTGTCCTGACGGGTAACAACGTCAGCCACGCCAACAACAAGTCCCGCCGCCGCTACCTGCCGAACCTGCAGGAAACCTCGTTCTTCAGCGACATCCTCGGCACGCCGGTGCGCCTGCGCCTGACCGTGAACGGGATCCGCACGATCGAGCATAATGGTGGCCTCGATGCCTTCCTGCTCGGCACGCCCGACCGCCGCCTTCCCCTGGAGGCACAGACGCTGAAGCGCCGCCTGCAGCGCGCGCATGAGAAGAAGGCCGGCGCAGCCGCCTGACACGCGCCCATCACCGGCTTGCCATTGGCGCGCCCGGCCATGCCGGGCGCGTTTTTTGTTGTTTGCCGGCAGGGACGGATTCCAGGGCGGGCGGATCTCATGCCAACGGCCGCTTGCAGCGACTCGTTGGTATGCTTGGGCGTCCCTCATGCGCCGGCGCGCCATCCGGCGCTTGGCTTGCGCGCCACTTGGCGCGGCGCCCATTCGGGTGCTCGCCCGCCTTAGAGCGTGATCGCCGAAGGGCGGAACGCCCGGAGGCGTGAATCACGCGATAAAACAATAAGCTAGACCATGATCAGCGATCCTCTCATCGCTGATCATGGTCTAGGTGGGCGCAGGTCAATCAATTTGGCCGTTGGCATCATGCCGACTGTCCGGCCGGGATGACACCAAGCGTCAAGTGACGGCGATTCCACGTTAACCGTTCAGCAAGCATCTTCGGGCGAAGATGGACCCCATGACGCCCGATTCATCCCTTCTTTCGCTGCTGCCCGGCCTGATCGCCGCGATGCTTGCCGGCGCGGCGGTGGCCTTCGTGCCAATGCAGCGTGCGCTCAGCCGGTCCCGCGATCGCGTGGCGGAGGCCGAAAGGCTGGCCGCGGCGCGCGGCCGCTGCCTGTCGCTGGCCGCGCAGGAACTGCGAGGGCCGGGGCTTGCCCTGATGGGCCATGCCGACCGACTCGGCCGGCGCGAATGGGATACGGGCGAGGCGCTGGACGTGGTTGCGCAACAATTGCTGCGGCTGGCCGATGATCTGGCCGACTTCGCCACCGAACCCTCACCGCGCACCCTCCACGATTCGGCGGCCTCGCTCAATCCGCTGATCGATGCGGCGATCGCCTCGGTCACGGCCCAGATCCGGCCAGGGCACCGGCATTGGCGGGTCGATCCGGCGCTGCGCCGCCTGACGGTGCGGGCCGATCGGCGGGCGCTTGAGAATGCCCTGTCAGCCCTGCTCCGCCGCGCCGCCCGCCATTCGCGCGACGGCGACGTGATCGCGCTGCGCCATGAAGTGGCGCCCGAGACGCTGGCGATCGTCATCGAGGATGAGGGGGATGGGCTGGTCGGCCAGGACCTGGCCATGGAGACGGCCGGCACGGTGTCGGGCACGCGCGGGCTCGATCTGGGGCTCAGCCTCGCGCGGTCGCTCGCCGCGGCGCATGGCGGCGACATTCGCCTGGAAAGCGCGCCGGGCATCGGCGCCCGCGCCTGGCTGACGCTGCCGCGCAACCGCCTCGTCGAGGCCAGCTGAGCGTCAGCCCCCGCGCGGCGGGCGCCAAGGGGGCCCGCCGCCTACCCGGCGCCCTCCCCTGCTCCGTCCATCGCGTCCAGCACGTGCAGCGAATAGGTCAGCGCCGCGCCGGCATTCAGCGCCACGGCCATGCCGAGCGCCTCGGCAATTTCCTCCTTCGTCGCCCCGGCAGCCTTGGCCTTGCGCACATGGGCGTCGATGCAGCCCATGCAGCGCGTGGTCACGGCAACCGCCAGCGCGATGAATTCGCGGGTCTTCGCATCGATATGGCGCGTGGTGTTGGCGCCTTTGCTCAGCGCCCCGAAGCCCTTCATCATCTCCGGGTGCAGCGTCTGCATCTCCCGCCCGCGCGCCTTGAGGCCCGCGCTGTATTCGTCCCAATCCTCGATCCGCGTGTCGGTGGTCATCGCTGGCCTTTCGCTTCCCTCAAAGAATCGCGGCGCTGGCGATCCGCGTGACGCCGGCCGCCGCCATCTGTTCCCAGGCTCGCACAAGGCTGCCCCCCAGGTCGATGGCACGGCACGCATCGTCCACCACCACCACCGCGAAACCGGCCGCACGCGCGTCGAGCGCCGTCCAGGCCACGCAGTAATCCGTGGCCAGGCCGGCCAGGAACAGCCGCTCAACCCCGCGCGTGCAGAGCCAGCCGGCCAGCCCCGTCGGGGTCTGTCGGTCGGCCTCGACGAAGGCGGAGTAGGAATCGACGTCCCGCCGCATCCCCTTGCGCTGGATCAACGCCGCCCCCGGCACATCGAGCCCCGGGTGGAAGGCGGCACCTGCGCTGCCCTGCACGCAATGGTCGGGCCAGAGCGTCTGCGGGCCATAGGGCAGGTCCAGCGTGTCAAAGGCCGCACGGCCGGGATGGCTGGACGCGAAGGAGAGGTGGCCCGCCGGGTGCCAATCCTGGGTCAGGGCGATCGTGGCGAAACGCGCCGCCAAGGCGTTCACCACCGGCACCACCGCGTCGCCATCGGGCACGGCGAGCGCCCCGCTCGCGCAAAAATCCTGCTGCACATCAATGATGAGCAGCAGGTCCGGCGCGCCGGGGCGCATCCGCCTACTCGGCGGTTTCGGGCTGCTTCTCCGCCTCGCCCTCGCCATCCTCGGGCTTGGGCAGGGCGGGGGGGCTCGCTTCCTGGACGTCGAAGAACAGCTCGCCATCGCGCAGGCCGACCTTGACCGAGCCCCCCTTCACCAGCTTGCCGAACAGCAACTCCTCGGCCAGCGGCTTCTTGATGACGTCCTGGATGAGCCGGGCCAGAGGACGCGCGCCATAGAGCGGGTCGTAGCCCCGTTCGGCCAGGTATTCGCGCGCGGCCGAGGAAAGTTCGATCGTCACGTTCCGGTCGGCCAGCTGGGCCTCCAGCTGCATGACGAACTTGTCGACCACATGCGCGACGATTTCCGGCGTCAGCCCGGCGAAGGGGATGATCGCGTCCAGCCGGTTGCGGAATTCCGGCGTGAACAGGCGCTTGATCGCCTCCTGATCCTCGCCCGACCGAGTCTCCCGCCCGAAGCCGATGGCCGGCTTCGCCAGGTCGGACGCGCCGGCATTGGTCGTCATGATCAGGATGACGTTGCGGAAATCTACCGTCTTGCCGTTATGGTCGGTGAGCTTCCCGTGATCCATCACCTGCAACAGGATGTTGTACAAATCCTGGTGCGCCTTCTCGATCTCATCGAGCAGCAGCACGCAATGCGGGTGCTGGTCGATGCCATCCGTCAGCAGGCCGCCCTGGTCGAAGCCGACATAGCCCGGCGGCGCGCCGATGAGGCGGGAGACGCTGTGGCGTTCCATATATTCGCTCATGTCGAAGCGGATCAGCTCGATGCCGAGCGTCTTGGAAAGCTGCTTCGCCACCTCGGTCTTGCCGACGCCGGTCGGGCCGCTGAACAGGTAGTTGCCGATCGGCTTTTCCGCCTCGCGCAGCCCGGCGCGGGAGAGCTTGATGGCCGCCGCCAGCGCCTCGATCGCCTTCTCCTGGCCGAACACCATGGACTTCAGGTCGCGCTCCAGGCTGCGCAGCACTTCCTTGTCGTCGGCGCTGACCGATTTCGGGGGGATGCGGGCGATCTTCGCCACGATCTCCTCGACATCCTTCAGCGTCACATTCTTCCGGCGCTTGCTTTCGGGCAGCAGCATGCGCGATGCGCCGACCTCATCGATCACGTCGATCGCCTTGTCGGGCAGTTTCCGGTCATGGATGTACTTGGCCGAGAGTTCCACCGCCGCGCGGATCGCCTCGGTCGAGTAGCGGACCTTGTGGTGCCTTTCGTAGTTGGTCTTGAGGCCCTGCAGGATCTTGATCGCGTCCTCGACCGAGGGTTCGTTCACGTCGATCTTCTGGAAGCGGCGGACCAGCGCCCGGTCCTTCTCGAAGTAGGTGCGGTATTCCTTGTAGGTGGTGCTGCCGATGCAGCGCAGCGTGCCCTGGGCCAGCGCGGGCTTCAGCAGGTTCGAGGCATCCATGGCCCCGCCCGAGGTGGCGCCGGCGCCGATCACCGTGTGGATCTCGTCGATGAACAGGATGCTGCCGGGCTGCTGCTCCAGCTCGTTCACCACCGCCTTCAGCCGTTCCTCGAAATCGCCGCGATAGCGGGTGCCGGCCAGCAGCGAGCCCATGTCGAGCGCGAAGATAGTGGACTTGGCCAGCACTTCCGGCACGTCGCCTTCGATGATCCGCTTGGCTAGGCCCTCGGCGATGGCGGTCTTGCCCACGCCCGGATCGCCCACATAGAGCGGATTGTTCTTGGTGCGCCGGCAGAGGATCTGGATGGTGCGCTCAATCTCCTGGTCGCGGCCGATCAGCGGGTCGATCTTGCCGGCCTGCGCCTTCTTGTTGAGGTTGACGCAATAATTGGTCAACGCGTCCTGGCCGCGCTGGCCGCGGGCGGGCTTTTCTTCCTTCTCGGGCGTTTCCTCGGGCGGGGTCGGGGTGCTGCCCTGCACCGGGCGGGCCTGGCTGCGGCCGGGCGCCTTGGCGATGCCGTGGCTGATGAAGTTCACCGCATCCAGCCGGGTCATGTCCTGCAGCTGCAGGAAATAGACCGCATGCGATTCCCGTTCGCTGAACAGCGCGACCAGCACATTGGCGCCGGTCACCTCGTCGCGGCCGGAGGATTGCACATGGATGGCCGCGCGCTGCACCACCCGCTGGAAGCCAGCGGTGGGCTTGGCGTCGGCGGTGCGGTCGGACACCAGTCCAGCCAGGTCCTTGTCGAGGAACTCGGCCAGGTCCTTCTTCAGCTTCTCGGCGTCCACGCCGCAGGCGCGAAGCACGGTGGCCGCGTCGACATCCTCGGCAAGTGCCAGCAGCAGGTGTTCGAGGGTGGCGTATTCGTGCCGGCGCTCATTGGCGAGGCCGAGGGCGCGGTGGAGCGTCTGCTCAAGGTTGCGGGACAGCATCTCGGACGCTCCTGTCTCGGTGGGTCACGTGGCTCGGACGAGCCTCGTGCCTGGGTTGGTTATCATCTCGACGCTCTCTCCCCAAAGCTGCGAGAACCGGTCACTCTTTTTCGATGGTGCATTGCAGCGGGTGCTGATTCTGGCGGGCCAGATCCATCACCTGCGTCACCTTCGTCTCAGCGACCTCATAGGTAAACACGCCACACACGCCGACGCCACGGCGGTGCACATGCAGCATGATGCGGGTCGCTTCCTCCCGCGATTTCTGGAAAAACCGTTCCAGAACATGCACGACGAACTCCATCGGCGTGTAATCGTCGTTCAGCATCAGCACCTTGTACATGGACGGCTTGCGGGTGCGCGGGCGCGCCTTCACGACCACCCCGGTGGCCGTCCCGTCGCCGCCATTGCCCTGTCCGGGGCGCTTGTCGCTGTCGCTCATGCCTGCCTTGGCTGTCTGGCCGGGGAACCGGCCGGTGTTCGAGGGAAGATATCGGAGCGCGGTGCCCGACGAAAAGGGTCCTCTGCATATCGGAGCAGCTTTGCCAAAATGCAAAGGGCCCGCTGCCCACCCTGCCCCCTTTCCGGGAGGCATGGCAGACGGCGGGCCCATGCGCGCGGGGGAGAGGCCCCCCGGCGACGTGGCGTCAGGCGGCCAGCGGCTTCGCCATCTTTTCGACGGCCAGGCTCATGCGGGCGGTCAGCGGCGCGCCGGCCTGCTCGGCCAGGCGGAAGGCCGCCTCGCTCAGCTTGGCGGTCTCGGACATGGCGCGCTCCATCGAGGCCTTGGCGAAGGCGGCCTGGATGTCGGCGGCTTCCTTCAGGCTCTTGACCGCGGCCAGGGCCTTGGCGCTTTCCATCGCATGGTCGGACAGCGCCTGCGACATGGCGAAATACTGCTTGCCGAGGTCCTGCATGCCGACCGTGAAGGTCTGCGTCGCCTTGGTCATGGCTTCGATGTTGCCACGGCCGAACTCAGCGGCCTCCTCGGCGGCCTTGAAGAAACCCTCGGCCGACTTCGTCACCTGTTCCATGTTCTTCTCCATCGCTTCGCGCGCCGATGCGGCGCCGTTGTCAATCAGCTTCTGGGCCTGGGCCGCACCCTGCGACGCCACGTCCTTGACCAGCGCGATCGCGCGCTTGGATTCCTTCGGCTCTGCTGCCATGATACTCTCCTCGTTAGCGCATCCGCCGGTCCGGGTGGCGCCATGCCATCCGGTGGGCGCTTCACCCTCCCCGCCGATTGCCGCGTTGGGGAAAATGCTGCGCTGCAACACAACCTATCTAGGGGGCACGACAGGGTGGTGCAAGCATTTTTTTGCAGCGCAGCAATTTTGCCCGCCGGCCCGACGACCCGCCCCGGGACACGGCCTGCCACAGGGTCCGAGCCACTTCGCCTAAGCCCCGGATAAACATGATCTGCCGTCGCGTTTCGGCGTGGACTTCCCGAGTCGCACCGCCTAGAATCTGGGCATTGTTGGATCTGGCACGGCGCCCAGCCCGGGTGTGGCCCCCCGCGTGAAGGATGTGCGAATGCGGCAAGGCAAGGGGTTCTGGTTCGCCCTGCTTTCTGTCTTCGGCCTGGCCCTGCTGCTGGCGGGGACCGCGCGTGCGCAGATCGGCAGCGATCGCTACGCCGCGATCCTGATCGACCACGCGACGGGCAGGACGCTGGTGGAAGCGAATGCGGATGAAGCCCGCCACCCCGCCTCGCTGACCAAGATGATGACCATCTACCTGCTGTTCGAGGCACTGCGCGACGGGCGCATCACCCCGACCACGCGGATCGAGATGTCCGAGGAAGCGGCCAGCCGCCCGCCTTCCAAGCTTGGCCTGCCGGTCGGCGCCAGCCTGTCGGTGGAACATGCGATCCTGGCGCTGATCACGAAATCCGCCAACGATGTCGCCGCCGCCGTGGCCGAGACGCTGGCCGGCAGCGAGCCGCGCTTCGCGCAGCTGATGACCATGCGTGCGCGCAGCCTGGGCATGAGCCGCACCACCTTCCGCAACGCCTCCGGCCTGCCCGACCCGGAGCAGCTGACGACCGCGCGCGACATGGCGCTGCTCGGTCGCAAGCTCATGCAGGATTTCCCGCAGCATTATCACCTGTTCGGCAACAGCCATGTGCAGTTCGGCGGCATGCGGCTGCGCAACCACAATGGCATGCTGCGCACCTATGAAGGCGCGGACGGCATCAAGACCGGCTATATCCGCGCCAGCGGCTTCAACATCGTGACCAGCGCCAGCCGCGGCGGCAAGCGGCTGGTCGGCGCGGTGTTCGGCGGCAGCTCCTGGGCCGAGCGCGATGAGCATATGGCGGCGCTGATGGACCGGGGCTTCGAGACGCTGGGCGTGGCACCGCGGGTGGCCGCGGCCGTTGCGCCGGAAGGCTTGCGCACCGCGCGGCTGGCCTCGGTTGGCGCCGTGCCGGCGGCCCGGGCCGCAACCCCCACCCGCCCGGCGGCGCGGCCCGCCGCCCAGGCTGCCACCCCCCCGGCGCAAACCACCGCGCGGCGCTCCGCCG
>Ga0247843_1007187_pt1 | contig 13904 bp, 15 predicted proteins | sample LaCruzMarch2017__FD_192420 | JGI IMG/M metagenome (GOLD analysis project Ga0247843, IMG submission 192420) | Freshwater microbial communities from meromictic Lake La Cruz, Castile-La Mancha, Spain - LaCruzMarch2017_8m | ecosystem: Environmental > Aquatic > Freshwater > Lake | place: Spain...
TTATGGGTGCGACTTCGAGCATTGACAGAAAAAAATCAAATTGACAGCGATGGATCCGCAGAGGAAGTTGCTTGAATAAGACCGCCACTCTTCCGGCGAATTTCAACTAAACGATGGACAAGCCCAAAATAAGAACCGGAACTATCTTTAAGATCACAAGATTGGTCTTCCTTTGTGAATTGGCGATCTTTAAGCGCTTGAAGATTCCACTCGCGCAACTTAATTTTCCATGGGTTGTTGCTACGATTCCTTTCGTAGTTAAGCTCATTTTCCATTTTTGAGATAAGATTATCTGTCAATTGATCAGAAAATAGTTGTTGGAGAAACTCACTACCAGGTTGCAGAGCATCTTCAACTTTGCAGTCTTGTAGTGCATTACTGTAACCGGTAGAACCGAAAAGAATCGAGAGTGATAAAATCAGAATTAAGTTTTTCATTTTTTTACTCCTTATGGGTTTGTCCTCGAAGTTTGTAACTTCAATCGCTGTGCCAGTGGCCAGCTCAAAGGAGCAAGCGCAGAGGAAGACTGGAACCCTTATTTTCGATAAAAAAGGAGGCTGGTTGCCTCCCTCGTCAAGTCTTTCGTGTCTACATAAAAAGAATGATATAATTTAGAGTATTCAGATCTTTAGAATGAGACAGCGCTCATCTTATGGCCCTATTGGCCATTGATGATTATACTGCAGTCATTGAAACTTATTTGAATCCGGCCACAGACAGATTTCTTTGGAACGAAACTGAGAGGGTTCATCTGACGATAGGCCGCAACTATGTCCCGCGCAGCTTCTGGGGTGCTGGTGCGTGCACATAAGACCACGACTTTGTTATCTGAAGAATATCGACAACCGAAAAGTCCGGTGCTGTGTGCTGCTTCAAGATTGGTGATTCCAATCAATAAAAAGAGGGCCAGGGCCTTGATCTGCGGTTTTGTTTTGGTTTGCATTGAGTGACTCCTTTAAATTAGTGTGAATTTTTCTTGTACTTTTTGCTGCGGGTCGCTTCGAAAAAGATCTTTTTCATGTCTTGGTTCCAAAGGGCCGACAAGATACGAGCTGCTGAAACTTCGCTGGCTTGCAAAAGCTCGGCAGGCACCTCGATGGCATAGCGTTCATTGAAGAGCTGGGGAAGCTCGCAGCTCTTGTCAGACAAAAGTCCATCATTCTGAAGTCGATCCGAATTCCCGGTTGGATTTTGAGACTTCAAAAATGCAGAGCGCTCGCAAAGAAAGCCATGTTCAGTCAGCCGAGCATTGCGAATCGTCCAGCACAGCTTATCAAGATTTTCATACTCAGCCTCAGTCACCTGAACCAAATTTTGGACCCGCGTGAGCGGTGCAGGCATTGAGGTGTCTTGAAAGCTATAGACGATTCTCAGTTTTGAGCCAGCTGATTGAAGCTGACAGTAACCTTTATATTTTGCGCCGAGAGCAATATAAGTCGCTTGATAGCGCTGGGCGATCAGCTTTTTCAGAGCTTCTTCAGATGAAGCTAAAGACGGAAAGGCGGCCGTGTACATCAAAGCCACTTGTAATAAAAATCGAGTTTTCATTGAGATCCTTTCGTGAAAAGAGCTGATTGAGTGTTTACAGAAGAGTCCGGCTAAATGGGCTTGCAATGTGCAGCCGTCCAATTCTTTTTGTTCTTGGGGCAACACATTGTGCTGGCCATATTCTGTTTGATAAAGTGAACTGCGACCAATTTTTTTTCAGCGCAAGAATAAAAGCTGCGGCAATCCGTGCCGCCGTCCCCATCGGGCACATTGCCTTTAAGATGTCCGCAAGACACCCGATAAACAGTTGTGTTGTCGTCTTGCGCTTGAGCCTGAGTTTGTGCGAGTTGAATGCAAAGACCGAGACTCAATGCAATGAGTAAAGATGTTTTCATTTTGAAATCCTCCATTGGACAAAAAAGTTGAGTTGCGGAAGGACGTAATTCAAGAACCAGGCCGGGTCCGATAGCGTGAGCATTCCTTCTGAGTTGCAGTTCGCAACAACATCGCAAAGTACCGCAGCAAGATCCGTCACCATTTTCCGCTGGAGGGCTGTACTATAAAAGTTTGTAATTCATTTGATAGTTCGTAGATTTAGAATTCGTTACTGTGAATTTTGTGTAGCTTGTGTTTTTGAAGTAGACCTTTGAAGAGAGCGCACTTTCTTCTGACATGCTTTTTCAAGAAGCCATTTGAAAGGTGCACTTTTAGTTTCATCAAAGGCAGATTCTTCGGCGTGAAATTGGACTCCCAGTGCAGGCCGATTTTTTAATTCGATGATTTCGGGGATTTTGCCTTGGTTCGAGGTTGCGGTGACTTTGATGTTTCGTGTGAAATTCTTCCTTCGCCGAATAAAGTTGAGGTCCAAAGCTTGATGATGGTTCTTTGGTACATTCAAGCTGTTCGCCTTGAGTTCAAGATAACTTTGCAGTGCATGACCTGGCTGCAGTCGAATTGTGTCGGCCTCCCGCCGCGCAGGAATTCCCAGCTGCTTTTGCAGATCAACATAGAGAGGAATGCCACTGGCGGCGCCCAGCATCTGCATTCCATAGCAAACACCTAAAAAGGGAAGCTCTGCATGTTCTGAGTTTTCTAGATAGGACTTAATAATTTTGTGTTCAAGGCGGTCCCGCTCGGATCTTTCTTTTCTTAGCTGTTTCGCTTCTTGCAGCCGGCCGAGCTTTTTGAGCTGAGCTTCATCTTGGTTCCCGGTCAAACGATGAAGCTGAGCTAGTTTTCTTTTGTTTTTGGGTGAAACCTGACTGTTGTAGAAGGAAGGATCAATGTCATGTCCACCAGGAGAAATAAAGCCATCCAGCTTTTTAAGGTCCGCAGCCGAGCTCATCCTCACAAGCTCCAAGGCATAGCCTTCTGCTTCTGCGGTGGCCGAAAGGGCCTCAACTAGAGTTTGATTCTCGGCGCTCCAGCAGGCTGCGGTGCAGCCCAAGCGAAGCACCTCTTGCTGCGGAAGCGCACAAGTTTCAGTCGCCCCGGCCTGAGCAGAAGCGACCGCCAGCACTGCTTGCAAGAAGAGGCTAAGGAAAATAGATCTAAGGGACGCTACCAAAGGCATTGCCTGATCTGAAAAAAGATATTTTTTTAAAACATTGTCGAAGGATTCGTATCTTTTCTTTGCATCTGGGCCTTCGCCTCCAACCCATTCCATGTTTATGGGTTCGATCGTCTCAGTGTGTGATTCGCGGACTTCATCTAAATTCGTTTTTATTCCAAGCACGGAATTCTCCATGGAAAGCGCACGCTTTAAGAGATCCTCATCAAATCCTTTAGTTACAATTGACCCCAGTCACTTCGAAACTCTCAATTGACTGGCCACAGAGTTGATTTTTGTGCTGAAGTACTTTATTGTTCTTCAGGGACCATGTATATTTATAAGCCTTGGCTTTGGCCTCCTCTATTTCTTGGGCATCTACATCAATGTCAATAATGACTCCGTGGACAAATTGAATTCCGCCGATTTCGATTTGAGCAGCACTATTCGTAATAGTCCATTTTGTCTTGCAAGAAAAGTATTGCGAAGCGCTTGCGGACTTTGCATTCACCAGGAGACAGATAAGCAGAATTTTGGAAGCCGTGAAGATTTTTGAACATGGACTCATATCATTTTCCTTTCTAAAGGCCAGTGAGTGTATGTGCTCGCTGGGTTGTTTGTTACTTTGAGAACACTTTTTTTGCATGAAAGAGATCTGCCCTCTCTGAGCAACAGATTTGCTTGTTTGGGCAAGGGACTCCATGAGCTCAGGACCTAAAAACTCACGAAGCTCAAATAATTCTGTGATCTTCTGTTTAAGAGATGCCACCTCTCTGCAATTCGAGATGGCACTGTACTTTATTTAGAACGAAGGACTATTGTTTTCGGCCTACGATCTATTTTCGATAATAGACTTTGTCTGAAGCTCCATTGGCAACTTTTACACAGGATGTATTTTTCCTGCAGTATTCTTTCGCAGCATTGACCTTAATGCCGTGTTCCAGTTCAACTTGAGGATGCCTTATGTCTACACAAAACGCTCTCAGTTTTGTCCCGCTCACATCTAGAGCCTCAATTTCGCAAGCTCCTTTGGCTGTCACGAGGGCAAACTCACGATCAACAGGCTTCGATGAAGGTATTGGTTTAACTAAGAATTTTTCTTCAGAGCAGTAAATTGGACGAGCGACTTTTGGCACAACATCGGCATCTATGTTTTGGTCGATAAGCATTTCGTCGATCCTGGCTTCCATTGCTGTTTCCATTAAGTCAAGAGCAAGGGATTGATTGCCAGCATAAAATTTCCCCTCTGCCAGCACAAGAATTGGTTGGTTTGTCCTGCTTTTCTTTAGCGCACTAATCTCATATTGTCCCGCGCAGTGAAAAAGCCCTGCTGCGTTTGCTGCTGAGGTAATCACGAGCAATCCTGCCAGCAAAGATCCTGAAACGGCCAGGGTTTTAAAATATTTGTTCATATCAATTTCCTTTCATAAGACCAGAGAGAGTTTCTCTCGGTGTTGTTTGTTGTCAATACTCATCAATTCAAATCGCGTACCAGATCGAGTTCGGCTTTGGTTCGTGGATAAAATTGAAATGAAAGCGCTAGAGACTAGGATGAATGTGAAAATCATGGCGAACTTAGAGATTGAATACAGGATGATTGTATGAACATTTATAGGTGTAAAACAGTAAATAAATACAGGTATATAAGTAATTTATTACCCTAATTATTATGGCCCTGAATACATATGATGGACAATCTCAAAAGCTTAAATTGGAGACCATTTGAGATGCAGACAGTATCAAACGAGGAGCAGGTGAAATCATAAAAGTGAAGCAGAAGCCCGGCTTTGCTTATTTCAGTGCGTTTCGCTCAACCAGTTCTTGTATTTCACATTGGAATCGACTCTGCGCCCGTTCAGAAAAATTCTTCTGCCCTTGAGTTCGATAGTAAAACCTCCTTCGCCACCGGCAATCAGGCTATAATTGAGCAGTTCAGCATCCTGCTCTAGAACTATCGCACTTCCTACGTCTCCACCTGCAGAGGGCCCATCGGAAGGAGTGCAGCAGCTTTCACAATCGTGATCACCCGCGGAGCCTCCTCATAGTTGAGGGACCTTGAGCTTCGAGTGCATTCTGTCCTCGATGGAGTTTGCCCCGAAAGCCGTTAGGCTTTGATTCAGCGGACTTTGGTTTCTTAAGCTGATCGTTCCAATGTATCAACTTCTGGATTTGATCCTTTTTAGTCGAGGATTTTCAGTTCTTCACTCTACTCAGCTTATGCCGGATACCGAAGATCAGAGACTCAATAGGATTCGTTGAATTCAGCGATTTTCGAAGCTCGCCGTGGGCCTCAAGCTGGTGAACGGTCAAGAGTTCAAGGCCCACCTCTCGAATGGAGTTCTCGACTTCGACGCTGATGTCAGACAGCCATTCGAGGAAAGAGCCAAGTTCTGTTTTTGCGTCTTCATATTTTTTAAATTCATCAACTTTTTCATTCGTCACCAAAGCTGCTTGTACTGTTAGTATGGAATGTGTTTTTGCAAATTCCTCAGCTTATGCAGGCAGCATCTCTGAATGAGAACCGTATCTCCAAAAATGTCCTTGAGCCCTTCTTTGATTGCTTTCTGACCTAGCCGGACCAAATCGGTCCTGAATCTGCGATTCATTCGCTGCTCGAGAATTGACAAATGCAGGTGAGGTGCTTGATTCCTCTTTCAATTCCTTTAGCAATTTATTGCAATGCCGTTCACTTAGCTCTGGGCCTGAGAGAGGCTGAAGGATAGATTTTCCTCGAGCCGCGCACTTGGCGAGGGTAGGATCTGGATCTTCGCCGGCGCCTCTCGGTGGCAATTTTCAGAAGGTGCCAAAGTCCATCGAAGAACCGTTTTTCAGCGCCATCAACCAGCATACCGATATTTCGTACGAGGTAGTCTGATACCAACTTAAAGTTGGCTTTAGCATAGCAAAACATATCTTGCAGTTTTAGGCTGCGCTCCTGTTCTGGAAGCATTTGTATTCTGGCCTGATTCATCAGCCATAAGCACGCATATAGCTCCTGTAAAATTCCATTGAGGTGCTTCGAGTGCCACTGACCCATCTTCATCGTATGACTCAAGTCCCGGTGGGCAATCTCCACATCCCAGCGAAGAGCGTAAAGGTCTGCGAGCTCCCTGGCTGCAAATTGATCCCAAGCAAGGAAGATTAGTGGCAAGCAAAAGCTCGCTGCCAGTTCGAGGATTCTTTATTCTGAGGAGGCGCACTCGAACCCCTTCAAAATCAAAGGTTCTTGCCCTCTCTTTTCCTCTTCCAAACTCCCTCATTGCGAGAAGTGTTCCTACACCGCCTTTTTTGATGCGCGCGACGAAGTAGCTTTGTGATTCGCGATGCGCCCGCACCAAATTTTTACAAAAGAAGTATCGGTCATAGAGAGTAACACTTTCTCGCTCAAGCTTTCGCGCAATCCTTTGCGCAGAATGAAATTCTTCATGTTTAGGGCTGTAGTCGAACGCCTTGGTGATCCCGCTTAAAACATCATAGCAGTGATTGACGTACAGAAAAGGATAGTGTGTCTCCATTCCATATCTACACGCTCTGCCTTCGTAGCCATTTTCCAATATATCCTTGGTCCTAGGTAGCTCGTACATATCCCCATCAATTGCGTAGACGCGAAGCCCACGCCACGTGAGATGAGAGCTTTGGTAGCTTTCAATTAGCTCGTCAAAATGGGTCTTAAAAAACTTGAAGCTCACTCGCTGACGAATCTTTGCAAAGGCACTCTTTACCGGTGCCTGTGTTAAATCAGAAAGTATGTCCCAGGTCCAAGCCAGAGCGTGGAAGTAGCCTTCGTTGTTCTTTCCCTGAACCAAATGCAAAACAGAGATAAAAAAACTTTTCAGATCAAACTTTCTGAGCCGCGTTTTTTCTGAACCAATTAAAAATTGGTGATTGAACTTCTTATCGAATGAAGGCAATATTGATGTGGGGTGTCTGACGCGAACTTGTCATTCTGATTCCTTTCGCGGAATTTAAAAATAGTTCGCAAGTATTTTGAGAGAGCAGTTACCGCTGCTCTCTTCTTTTTTCATCCTCTATAAATTCCAAGTTATTATCAAGTGTTTCATTCCGAGATTAAGTGAACGGCATTGCTATTTAATAATTAATAAGTATTTCAAGCATAATTTGGCTATGGAAATTCTTGTAGGAGAGACTTGAAGCTACCGTTCAGGTATTGATCGGGATTCGTCGTTCCAAAATGAGACTTCTTTCTGGATGCGGGCCTCCGGAAGCTAGCGCCGCACGAACGATGGTTGAGATCGGCAGAACTGGTAAGATCCACTGGTTAAAAAGTTTGTCGAGGGGATTTATGATTTAAATGATTCAAGTGAAGTCCCAATTGATCAAGGTCCATTTCTTCGGTGAGAAAAGTTCCGGAGAAATTGATGCTCAAGGGAAAGAGAACAATGCAATGAAACCCCTGAACGCGGTGGTAGACTGAAAAAAAGGGGCCAGCAATCGCTGACCCCTTCGAAAGATAAGATTAGAAGATATGAATAATTTTGTTGCCTGAAGACTATCTGTTTAAGCGCATCAAAAAGTCGAAAACAGCATTTTTGCTTTTACCACATTCGCCTTGTGATGGCGCATCAATGCAAACAAGACTGCAAGTCCAACTTGGACGATCCCCCGAATGATCACTGCCAAAGGAGCAATCTACGAAATCTCCTCTGGACGACAATATACGTTGTACAATCTCAAGTTTTCGCTCCGAATCAGAACTTATTGACACATCTTCACTATTAGAACTTTTAATACGAGGACCGAGTACTCGGGCTTGATCAGAACTAAATGGGGAAGTTACTTTAGGAGTCGCGTTGGCAATGTTCCCAATCAATAGGCTCGACAAGATTAAAATTGTTTTCACTTTCAAATCCTTTCGTTTATAGGTTCGTTTTAGGTTCACCTCATTCAGAGGTGATGACCAGTTGCTGAGATCAATTGCAAAGCGAATGCCTCACTTAAAGTTTTGAAAAGTTGGCTTACGAGTTCCTCTGGTTGAGCTGGGTGAGTATTTGGTAACATCTTTGAAAGTTGTGACTGCTAAGGATTATTTGAAAATCGCTGCAATCTTCAAGATCGGATTTTTAACTATCTGATAATTAGGCAGTATTTCAAACATAATTGGGATATGGAATTTCATGGTGGATCGACTTGAATCTGCGATTCATTCGCTGCCCGAGAATTGACAAATGCATGTGAGGTGCTTGATTCCTCTTTCAATTCCTTTAGCAATTTATTGCAATTTCATATGGAAGATCACAAGAAGCCGATCCTTGAACCATCGCAAAATCGAAAAAAGACAAACCTGCGACCACGCAAACCTAAAACTTATCGACTTTACAGTTTCTCTGAAAAATCCCGGTGCCGATCCCAAGATATGAAAAATAGCGGCTAGTTCCCAAACAGGGCGGAACAAGACAGCGCTCCACCTGCAGATCGCTGCTTTTTGATTCTGCCAATGGCAGAAGATGCACCTCGCGGATCATGTTCCACCAACTGCACTGGCGTTTCAATGAGGCCCTTCGTCCACTGCCTGACCGATTCAGAAACTCGGAGCACAGATTCAAGACTGCCCGCATGACTTCGTTCTGCTTCAATCAACTTCAGAATTTCATTCTCAATAGGTGCCATATCCGTTGGAAAGCTTGCAATCACTTGCCGCTGAGACTTTCGAAACTCTAGGGCTTTAGCAATGACTCTGTCGGCCTCAGCGGATCTTGGCTGAAGGCCGAGACTTGAAAAGACGAGTTCGGTCGCTTTCAGAAGCTCGGCCGCATTTGGGTGGGCTCCTTCATTCGCGAAAGAGTCCATCAGTTGTTTGCGCGCCACTTCGGGCAGCCAATCGGCGCCTGAAAACACTTCAAGCTTTGTTACTTTGGGATGAGCAGACAAAAGCAATTGCGAAATTTTTTGCAGAACAGAAGGAAGATCAAACAAAACGGGTCTGAAATTTTCAATCCCATGCATAGTAAGGCCTGTTCCTTGATAGTTCGCTAGCAAGACACCACGGGCAGCGGCTTCAAATTGCTTTCGGACTTACGGTGTGAGCTTTGTAATCTGTTCGGCATTCAGGCCCAGGCGGCGCAACCACAAGTTTGAGGATTCCAAGCTGAATTCGCTGCGAAAAATGCCAATCATTTCTGAATGACGAGCTCCATGGTCTTGAAAGCCGGCTTCTGGAAAAACCTTGGCAAACATTTCGACAAGTTTTTCGACGTAGCCTTCCATCAGTTCGGTTTGATGCTCGAGCTTGGCCCCGCCAGGGATGCCTTTGCCAAAGTTTAGATAGCGGAGGCTTCGATGATAACCCTGAAGATAAGCGGAGGTTCCATAGTCCAAAGCGCCGCCATGACTTGAAACATTGTCGTTGGTCAAAGAGCCATGATAAAATCGTTTGTCTTCGAAACGTGCTGCGTTTCTGCCTGTCATCGCACTAAAGTCTCTCACAAAACGAAGCGCATCCGCAGAGGTGAGGAACTGGTTGTTCGGAGTTTGATACTGTCTTCGAATGAGGTACTCCGCCATTTTTCGGAAGTTTTCGGGATTTGGAGCATGATAAATCAAGTGCGCCAGCCGAGTCTGCACTCCTGCTCGAACACTGATGCCTGCCATGACAGTATGTCCTTCGGCGTTGACTCTGGGAACTTCAAGCACAGCTAAATCCACCGTGCTTTCAATTCCATTCGCGCCGTTCGCAGAGCTAAGGGCCATGGCTTTGATGGCCTCATGAACTGTCATAATTCCATCGCTATGATGTGGACCTTGCTGGGCCAAGGGAGTTCGACCAATGCCTTTTGCGACGATGTCCAACATCAAACGAGATCCATCCGCCTGAGTCGCCGCATGTTGACCGATCCAGAGTGCACGTCCATCACCCTTGTAAAAGATTGAAGGGTAATCGGGTGAAGCTCTGAATTTTCCATCCGAAGCTTTCTCAAAGTTCAAGTAACCTTCTGGATAGCGGGCGGCAAGTCGCGTGGAGCCCGTTGGTGTGGCGGAAGTTTCAATGGCTGCTGTTTTCATAAATGTGTCTAGGACAGCTTGGCGACTTGCCTCTTTTCCATCCCAAAGTCCTAAAACCTGCAAGGCCCGCCAGTTGACGGCGACCACTCGGCTGCCCCCGGGGAGTATTCCAATTGGGAGCATATTTAACAGGAACATCCACCATAAATTCGGTGCCTAGATTTCTGAAGTCATGAGCGCCATTCAGAGCAGTTTCAAGCGGAGTTTGTGATTCAGCCCGAAGGCCAACAAAGATTACCAACAAAAGCCAAAGCATTCTTTGAGCACATTGAGATAAAAACATGACGGGCCTCCTCTGATTCAGGAATCTTTAAATACGAGAAGTGCAAGCTGTGCCAGAGCTAAAGCTTTACCTTGAGTTGAATAGATTTGAATTGATGAAACTAAAGCTCTGTTGGTGTCGTAAAATTAGAGCCTACAAAATTGGTCCGAAATTAATCGAGTGGATTCAGCCATTTCACTAAACCAGGCGCTGATGCTGAGTCTTTTTTCCAGTGCCTTCGGTGCGAATAAGTCCTCTTGAGCGAGCTTCAGAAAGCCAAAGGTTGAGCTTGGTGGAGGAAAAACCAAGCAAAGCTCTGAGCTGCTTGGCCTGAAAGTGAGAGCCTATTTGGAACTCCTCCGTCAGGCGCTTCCAAGCAATATCAAAGGGCGATAGTTTGGGCTGAGACACCGGGATCAGAATACTCATGGGACGCAGCAGGCGGATGCGATAAAGCTGGTTGTCCTCTTCGATCGTCATTGGAATGCCGGCAGCTTCAAACTCGGTGCGGGCTCTGCCAATGACTCTTTGGACTCGCCCGATCGAAGATTCATCGTAGGACTCGTCAGGATAAAGCTCGCCAAAAATCTCGACCAAATTGGAAGGCTTATAAAAGTCTCGCATTAGAATTTCTAGTATGCGGTGGGGCAGTCGGCCGGGGCTGATGCCCTCCATCGGACCAAAACGACCGGTGGTCAGGTCAAAACAATGTCCTTTGGGCGCGCCAAATCTGAATTCTTGCTTTAAAGGCGGTCTATGAAATATTTTTTCCATCAGCTGTTTGTAATGGGGCAAGGGACTGCCCGCATAAAGGTGATGATAGGTGTGTTCATCTAAAGCTATTTTTAAAATTTCAAGATCTGCGGATCTGATGCTTTCCCAGTGACCGGCTTGTTGCGCTTTGATTCGGAAGGCACGCAGGGGCTCAACACTTTTGCGATCCAAGGAATCTGAAACTGCTTTCCATTTATTTGTCATCAGCAAACCCAAGCCGCGTTCCTTACCCAGAATTTGCTGGGCGGACTCGAGGTCCTGCCTCGCTTCATTCGTTCTACTAAGCCTCAGTAGGGCCTGTGCGCGCAGCTCATAGCAGTTGCCAAGGACTCTGAGCTGATTCGCTGCTTTAGCTTTTCTGATGCATGATTCGATGAGGGCCAGAACATTTGGATCCATCTGCGGCTGAGTCATAAAGGCATTGGCAAGATTCAGCTCGCCAATCAAAATTTGATAGTCCGGCCATTGTCCTCGAAGGTATTTTTGAAACTCTTCAGCGGCTTCATGGCCTCTCCACTGAGTGATCAAGCACAGACCCCTGGCCATAGCCAGTTGATGAAAAACATTTCCTTTTGTGCTTTGGGCAGCTTTTAGTACCTGAGGCTCGTTGAGCCTTCGTAAGGATTCCTTCACTCCGCCCAGCCTCATGAGCAAGATTGAATACTCAGCCAGTGCAGCGAGGTCCACTTTCTCTGTCAACACCAGCGGCGATAGTACGGCTAAACCTTGTTTGTTCATGCTGACTCGGCGAAGCAGGTTACCGGCACGCACTCGATCTTCGGGCAGCTTGAGCTGCCTTGGAGTTAACTTTCGCAGCTGCTGCCGAGCTTTTGTCAGGTCGCCTTTCCGAATCAAGTCTTCGGTGCGCGCAAGAAGTTGATCAAGTTTTTTGCTCACGGCTGAGTTCTCACGGTGCGACTCTTCCCTTTGTTCCGGGAAGCCAGCCTGAATACTGTGGGTTGGGCTGAAGTTTAATTCCATTGTAGATCACAGGGTGCCGATTCATTTCTATGGATCGACCGCCGGCACCGCCGACAGCAGCCCCATTGCCGGCGTTTCCACCTGCAAGACCTGGTAGACCAAAGTCCCCTCCTGCGCCGCCGTTGGAAAGTCCTGCCTGCCCAGGTTCTGCAGCCATGAGTTCGCGTTCAAAAGCGCCTGCACCATGTCCGCCGTGGCCACCACAGGCCTTGGCATCGTAACCTCCTCCACCGCCGGAGCCCGCACCTCCACCACCAGAGATTAGGCCAAAATTTGCTAGCCAAAGCTTTCCTCGGGCCACAATCCCGTCCCCGCCGTCACCGCCTTGGGAGGCTCCATCACCAGCGCCACAACCAAAGCAGCTGTCACAATCATGGGCTCCTGCGGCTCCGGCGCCACCGACGATTTCGCCAAAGTTCAGAAGGGTGAGGTTTCCATCTCCTGTCTCAAAAGCAGCGCTGCCAGAATAGCCAAGATTGCGGCTTTGATCTGTCTTTGAAGGAAAGCGAGTTCCATAAATTTTCCCGCGATTAATGACTGTGACGGAAGGGCTTCCTGGGATGCCACCGATTGCGAAGGTGGGCTCCTTCAGGTCGCCGGAATAAACAGTCACTGTGCGAAGAATTTCGATTTCGATAGGTGTGTTCGCATCGTGGTGAATCGACTGAAGATAACTTGCAAGATGGAAAGAAGCTGCGTCTCGATCAAGCACTATTTTAAGAGCATTCGGAGGAATGAGCTCATCAAGCTGCCAATAAGTTTTTGCTTGGTAGATCAATTCCTTCCATTCAAGGTTTGTAAATTGAAAGGCACTATCATCCAGTGGCCGAGGGACTTCCAAATCGACACAGGCTTCGCGAAGAAGTTTGGCCTCTTCGAAATTTGAATTGGTAATAATAATTGATTCAGAGGCTTTGATGAGTGCTTGCTGGGCTGGAGAGAAATTCGGGTCATCGGCTAAGGAAGAAACAAGGGCGGCTGTTTTTTCGCACTTTCCTGGATGGACGAAAATTTTCCCATCATAGCCTTCGCCATTGCCGCCTTCGCCGGTATTTTGATTGGCCGCTTGTGAATTGTCTGCTTGCACCGTCGAAGTTTGAAAAGATTTCGCGCAGTTTTGCTGTGTCAAAAGAAGAAGGACGCTCAGATTGAGGCAGGCAACAAACACTGCGATTCTTTGTTTAAAGGCAGCTGGCATTCTTGGATCTCCTCCGTCCCGCTCTCAGTCTTGCTCGTAGTCTCACTCTCAGTCTCAATTCTAGATCAACTGCTTGAATTTAAAAAGTGTTGCCCACGACAATTTCTTATCGGCTTTATTCTTATGGACTTTAAGGACCCGCATTTTTTTGAAACGTTTTACTTTGAAGCGCCTCAAAGTGGGACGCAGATGCAGATCGTTTGTGTGTTTTGTCATGAGAAGTGTTCGGCAAGAGAGGGAACACTATTTCAGGATTTTAGTGGGGCTGAGTCTCAAGAATCTCGGCGGATCTGCCGATCTATAATTCATGAATCTAATCACAGGTTTCTTGAGGCAATTGGTCCCTGCTTTCAACTATTTTCTTGGCCCAGTGCTTATGTCGCTCATTCTGCTATTCGAAGGCGGCTTTGCACTTGCGCAAGTTTCCAGATCCGAGGGCGTCAAAGAAAACCGTGCCTTTATTTATCATGGGAAAATAGTTCGCCCCGATGCTTCGACTCCAACTGGTACAGCCTCTGTCACCCTTAAGATCTTTTCGCCAGAACCTGAGCTTTGTTTACTTTGGGCTGAGACTCAAACAATCACTTTAAACAAAGGTGGCTTTTCTGCCGAGATCGGTCACAGCACTCACC